>MDTB01184415.1_pt1 | contig 13420 bp, 14 predicted proteins | sample 811161 | NCBI WGS metagenome assembly MDTB01 (sample SAMN05326650, study PRJNA326480) | marine metagenome | isolation source: seawater | place: Mediterranean Sea | collected 2009
CTTTGTGACGTTATCGCGCAAATAAAACGTTATGAGAAGTCAAAAAAAAACAATTTTACTCGCTGCGCCCCGTGGTTTTTGTGCTGGGGTTGAACGCGCAATTGAAATCGTAGAAAAAGCATTGCAGAAGTTTGGCCCTCCTGTCTATGTTAGACACGAGATTGTTCACAATAAATATGTTGTTAATTCGCTTGCAGAGAAGGGAGCCATATTTGTTGAGGAACTCGATGAGGTTCCTGAGGGGGCGCCCATCATTTTTTCAGCTCACGGTGTTTCTAAATCTGTTAAAAAGCGTGCGAGCGCCGAGAATATGATCGCAATAGATGCCACCTGCCCGCTTGTAACAAAAGTCCATAACGAAGCCTCACGGCACCATCGCAGGGGCAAACACACACTTCTGATTGGGCATTCTGGTCACCCTGAGGTTGAGGGAACAATGGGGCAGGTCCCAGAAGGCGCTATGAGCCTTGTTGAAACAGCAGAACAAGCATTGAATGTTCAACCTCCATTATCTAATGGGCTCGCATTTGCCACACAAACCACATTATCAGTTGATGACACATCACAGATAATCTCTATTCTTCAGCACAGGTTTCCAGAGATTACCGGACCAAGTGGTGAAGATATTTGTTATGCTACTTCAAACCGGCAAAATGCAGTTAAAAAACTTGCTCCGCAGACAGAGTATTTTATTATCGTAGGGGCAGATAATTCGTCAAACTCAAAAAGGCTTGTTGAAGTCGCCCTAAAATTTGGAGCTAGCGAGGCTGTTCTAATCCCCGATTCGTCATCACTTGATTTAGATATTCTGCGTAATGTTTCAGTTATTGGTATTTCATCTGGTGCGTCCGTGCCTGATATATTAGTAGATGAAGTGATTCAAAAATTACAGAGAGAATTTGATATTTCAGTTAAAACAGAAGGTTCGGTACGAGAAGATATGGTGTTTAATCTGCCTCCTATATTGAAAAAAAGATAACATTAATGGCTGTATATACCCCCGTTTCTGACCAAAACCTCTCAGATTTTCTGCAAAATTACGACATTGGCGAAGTGATAAGCCTGACAGAGATCACAGAAGGTGTTGAGAATTCAAACTTTGTCTTAAAAACAAGTCTAGACAGCTATATTCTTACCCTTTACGAAAAGAGAGTAAGCGCAGACGACTTGCCTTTTTTTATGCAGCTAATCAACGAACTATATAATCGAGATATTAGCTGTCCAAAGCCCATAAAAAATAGAAATGGCGATGTAATCAATAAATGTGCTGGAAAATACGCAACTATCGTATCCTTTCTTAACGGTAAGACAGCGCAATTTACTAATTTAGAGAGATGCTCTCAAATAGGCACTATGCTGGCAAGAATCCATCTTGCAGCCTCAAAGATACCTCTTAACAGAGCGAACCCCCTAGGACCTGAGAGTTGGCTGGCAATAATTCAGAATACCGACGATAGTAATACAGATTTAGCAACAACACTTAGTCGCAAGGCAGTTATACTGATAAACCATATTATCTCTAGCTGGCCGAAATCACTTCCGAGCGGTGTAATACATGGAGATTTATTTCCTAATAATGCCATGTTTATTGGAGACAAACTTACTGGTATCATTGATTTTTATTTTGCTTGCACGGGATTTTTTGCCTATGACCTAGCAATTTGCTTGAATAGCTGGTGCTTTGAGAGTGATGACAGTTTTAATTCTGAAAAAGCCATTCAACTGATTTCCAGCTATCAAACAACTCGGAAGTTGACACAATACGAAATAGAAGCGCTACCTATTTTATCTCAAGGGGCAGCTGCTCGATTTTTTGCGACACGCTATTATGACTGGCACCACACACCAAAGGACGCTCACGTTCAAAGACATGACCCACTGGAATATTGGAATAAGATTACATTTCTGAAATCTAATGCCAATTTGGGTTTATATGGATTCTAGTTATGGACGTGAAAGCAATCTTATATACTGACGGGGCGTGTTTAGGAAATCCTGGTGCTGGCGGCTGGGCAAGTATTCTATGCTATAAGAAACACAAAAAGATATTATCTGGCAGCAAGGCAGACACAACAAACAACAGAATGGAGTTAACGGCTGTTATTATGGGCTTGTCGGCTTTAAAAAGGCCGTTTCAAGTTACTGTTGTAACGGATAGCAGATATGTAATGGACGGGATTACCAAATGGATTTCTAACTGGAGAAGGAATCATTGGAAAACCTCTGCAAAGAAAGATGTAAAAAATAAAGATCTTTGGCTATTGCTAGATGCGCTTTGTAACAAGCATCATGTGAGCTGGGAATGGATAAAAGGCCATTCTGGTCACCCTGAAAACGAAGAATGTGATCAGTTATCGCAGGCAGAAGCACGAAAAATACAGATAGAAACTACCTTTTAGCCAGAAACGATTTGTAGAAGCGATTCTGCATCTGACACTTCAAAAGCTTTTGGCTCTTCTTTAAAGAAATGTGTAATTACGCCATCATCTACAATGAACGCGCTTCTCGAAGCTCTAATGCCGAGAACGGGACCCATATCGGTTGTTAATCCAAGCTCATCAGAGAATTTAGCTCTACTATCCGCCAGTAAATCTATTAGGCCATCTGCTTGTTTTTGTTCTGCCCATGCAAGCATAACATGTGCATCATTAACGGCAAGACAGGCAATAGCATCAATCCCAGCAGCTTTAAACTTGTTATAATGTTTTACATATCCTGGCAGATGCTTCTCAGAACAGGTTGCTGTGAATGCGCCTGGAACAGAAAAAACAATAATTTTGCGACCTGCGAAATAAGACTGTGTATCTATTAAATCAAGCCCTTCAGATGTTTTAGTAGTAACTTCATGCTTGGGGATTGTACTTCCAGTTTTTAATACCATTGACTATCTTTCCTTTTATTTATTTCAAATTACGGTCTTATTCTAAACTCGCAGCTTGTATCGCGTCCAATAACCCCTCGGTTGTTAAGATTTCAGGCAGTATTATGGGTGTTGCTAGCCTAGGGGAAAATACGATGTCAAATGGTATTCCAAATCTTCCGTTCATGGCCAGAAATTCTGCTATTTCGTCATTAGGTCTGGTCCAGTCTGCCTGAAATAACATAAATTCTGCGTCGGCGAATGCCTTATTTATAGTGCCCAACTCTAGAACAGAAATTTTATTCACTTTGCAGGTTATGCACCAATCAGCTGTAACATCCACAAAAATAGGTCTATTGGTTGCTATAGCCGTTTCCATTGCGGCCATCGACCAAGGCTTATAATTATTCAGTGAAGGGGTTTGAGCGCTGGTGCGCCAGCCAACCAGATTAGCAAAAACCCATAGAATCCAGATTAGCGTTCCAATTAACAGAATTGCTGATATTTGTTTCATTCTAACCATCCAGCGACCCGGGCTCGGCAGAAAGCTTGCGAGAGAGGGCATTGCCGCAAATATTAGCCAGGGTAAAGCAAGCCCCACCCCCATTACAAAAAGAACACTGATAAGTGTAGTGTTAGAGCCTGACAAAGCAAATGCAGAGGCGGTACCTACAAATGGGGCAGAGCAAGGTGTAGCAAGAATAGTAGCGAGCATCCCTGATAAGAAATCATAACGATAGCCAGAATTTCTTCCCACAGAGAATGAGAGAATGGCTGCAAACTTAGGTATGGGCAAATAAATCAAATCAAATAGCGTTGCAATGAACACAACAAGCACTAACGAAATAAACCCTAGAAATATCGGACTTTGAAACTGAATTCCCCATCCAATTTGATACCCAGCACTTCTTATGAGTATCAACCCCAGAGCCAGCAATATAAAGCTAGACAAAATGCCAAATGCTGTAACAAGGAAATGTGCCCTGACTTGATAAAGTGACTTACTCTCCAATACCAGAAATGAACCAACTTTTAGAGAAAAAATAGGTAAAACACACGGCATAAAATTAAGAATAAATCCTCCAATAAAGCTAGTGAGTAATATCAGCATAAATCCTGGCCAAAATGCGGCTACTGCGAGATTGGTATTACTGGTCTTGCTAAGACTGAAGATTTTAATTTGTTTATTCTGTTCTTTAGAAACTATGGTTAATATTAAGTCCTGTCCTAATAATGCGCCTGCATCTTGCACACCATTTATATTGATTTCAGCAACAATTATATTATGTGATTTGTCTACTATATCTGGTTTGGAAAAGCTGTAACCAGCAAGTTTGGTTTCAATAAAAACATCCTTTAATATTTGATCTGGTGCAGAAAGCTCAATGACAATTTTTCTATTTTCAGGCATTAAACCGATTGATTTTATTTCAATATCTGGGCCTGTTACTTGTGTTGGCACTTGTGCTCTGGCATAGGCTATTTCCTGCGCAAAAACTGTTGGAGTTGCATTCCCCTTTGGCAGAGATAAACTCAGTGGTCCTGAGATTGGCACACATAAGTCTGAGCATACCAACGCATTTAGCTCGCCTGTGAAATTAAAATCTGACTGTACGTCAATTTTTGTATCTTCACGTTTAATTGTAATTGGCAGCAACACTCTGCCTGAATACCCAAATGTATCTATACCGAAAAATGAAAACCGTTCAGGTAATGGCCAAAAACGTGTAATCTCCTGTTTTGGGTTATCCGATGTTATTTCAGGTGGGAGACCTGCATCCCCTGGGCTTCGCCAGTATACCTTCCACTCGGGTTTAAGTTGAAATTCTAATGCAGCTGGAATTTCTGTTAATTTACCTGTTGCTTGTGTACCGCTAATTAGCCGAACTTTAGCGTGCTTGTTTTCAAGCCAATTGCTTTCGGCTGCTTGAAGCGAGTTAAAGCAGTTAAAAATTAAGCAAAATAGAATAAAAATAAACTGTGTCATATCCATAGATACATAGGCTCAATAAGCAAATTTGTCAGCCTTCTATAAGCAAATTTGTCAGTTTTTTAGTCATACCTGATTTTTTTAGCCAAAAAGGTTTGCCCAAATAGACAAGTTAGCTATTGTTGTGTTCATGAAAAATGAAAAAGCGTCCCTTCTATTTACAGAACTTGTTGGACATTTTCTTGTGGCAACACCGCAGATGAATGACCCACAATTTCGTCAGGCCGTTATTTTTATGTGCAAACATGATAAACAAACGGCAATGGGGTTAGTCTTAAATAAACCAAAACAAAATTTTACCTTCTCAAAGCTTACCGAGAAGCTAAGTTTTATAAAGCCTCGATTTGAGCAAAATAGAATCATCTATACAGGCGGGCCTGTTGAAGATAGACGCGGATATATTTTACATTCTGATGAGCTTTTAATGCCAGATTCTATTAAAATTACAGATGAAATTGCGTTATCTATGCAAGTTGACATGCTATCTGAAATTGCCAATGGTATCGGACCTGCGCAGTTTAAAATTATGCTGGGATATACTGCATGGGCTGCTGGACAATTAGAAGAAGAATTACGACAGAATATGTGGATTCATGTGCCAGCCTCGCCAGAGATGATTTTCACAGATGAAATAAGTTCTATTTGGGAAAAAGCCCTAGGTTATTATGGATTTAACGCAAGTAACCTGTCGCCGCAATCTGGGTGGGCATGATAAAGAGTAGACTATACGCAAACTCTAATATGCATGAATGCCGCTAGTGTATAGTATCATTCAGCGTGTATTTTCATAAATAAGTTTTTGGGCGGCTTCAACAGTCCCGTAAATCTCTGTTTTGGTTTCCTTCCTATCCATCAAATCACACAAATGCTCCGGTAAATCTGGTCTTATACCAATAGCTTTTTCTACCGCGTCTGGAAATTTTGCTGGATGAGCGCAGGCGAGTGAAATAATTGGGATATCTGTTGGCACTATTTTGTCATCTCTTGCAGATTCAGCCGCATGTAGACCCACCGCACTGTGGGGATCAAAAATAATACCATGTCTATCATGTAAAGATTTTATCTTCTTAGTAGTTTCCGCATCGGTAACACGATAAGCTGCAAATGTTTCTTTTGCTGTTTTTAATTGCTCTATTGAAACGTCAAAATTTCCAGTGGTAGCAAAGGCGTTCATTTTTTCAGCACATAAATCAGCATCCCGTCCAAGCAGCTCAAATAGTAGCCGCTCAAAATTAGATGAGACTTGAATATCCATTGACGGGCTGAGGCTTTGTTGAACGGTTTCACGCATCATTTTGCCATTTTCAAAAAAGCGCGTTAAGATGTCATTTCTATTCGAAGCGACAATCAGTTTCTCAATAGGCAACCCCATCTGTCTAGCAGCCCAACCAGCAAAAATATTCCCAAAATTACCTGTTGGAACGCTGAAAGCAACTTTTTGTTCAGGGGCGCCGAGTTTTAATGCTGATGTAAAATAATAAACAATTTGAGGAACAAGGCGAGCCCAATTAATTGAATTTATTGCGGATAGATTAACCCTATCTCTAAATTGATGGTCATTAAAGCACGCTTTTACGATATCCTGACATATATCAAAATCACCTGTAACGCATACTGCGTGGGCGCCCAGACCAGCAAGAGACGTCATTTGTTTCTGCTGAATGGGTGACACTCTGCCATTTGGAAATAGTATAAAAATATCTATTGAATCAAGATTTTGAAATGCATGTAAGGCCGCAGAACCGGTATCGCCACTTGTTGCACCCAGTATTACTGAATGTCCGCCTTTCTTGGCAAGCGCTCGCTGAAATGCGCGAGCTAAAAATTGCATAGCGTAATCTTTAAATGCAATTGTAGGTCCGTGGAAAAGCTCTAACACATATAAGCTATGTTCAAGAGCAGTTAGAGGAGCAACATCTGGGTGTGTAAAGTCCTTGTAAGAATCTTTAGCAAGCTGTGTCACCTCATCTATGTTGAGGTCTCCTGTAGTGAACTTTGATATTATCTTTCCGGCTATTTGGTAATAATCAAGCCCTCTCATTGATGCTATTTCAAATGAGGTGAATTTGGGCCAGCTTTTTGGTAGATACAACCCCCCATCTCTTGCAAGGCCACCCAGAAGCGCACCATCAAAGTGCATGTTACTATCCTCTCCGCGTGTACTTAAATATTCCATTTAATTAAGCTCCTATTTTTAATCGGAGGTCGATTTAGAAGAGAATTGCAGTCTGCCATTTTGGTGATGAAAAGTAAGATAAACACCAATTAATGCAAGCGCCAGTCCAAACCACGTTAATGCATAATTAAAGTGAGAATTGGGCACATCAATATTTACTTCAGCCGCAATTGGAAGGGTTATAATCTCGCCAGTTCTAATAACATCTATATAAAAATTATTAATCATATCTTCTTGTTTTAGGTGCTGCGCAATTTCATCAGGTTTTAAAGTAAACCAAAATCCCGCCTCGGGCTCGTTCTCAGGAACAAAATATCCCTTTCTTCCAGGGAGCCTTAATATTCCCTCCACGAAAATTTCGCCTTCAGTTAGCGAAAATGGCCGAGTGCTTGGTTCTCGGTACGCCTCAGATACCCATCCTCGATTTATAAGTATAACGCTATCTGAGGTTGAAAATGGGGTTACAACATGAAATCCTGCATTGCCTTCATAAGTTCTGCCTGTCAAATAAATTTCTAATTGATGTAGATATTTGCCCTTAGCACTAATTCGTTGAAACTCAAACCCCTCAATAGGCTCTGAAACCTGACTAATGCCAATGGCTACCGCATTACTTCTCTGCTCAAATTGCGCAATCAGTTCCGTTTTTTCAGCTAGACGTGATAATTGCCAACCACCAAGTGAGATAAGCAAAATAACAGCTGGAATTGTAAAAAATGTCGGCCAAAAAAGTGGTCTGAATGTCATTTTATCCTCACTCATCAAACTATGAGTATTTCATTTTCGAAAATCTTATTTTCAATGTCGTACTTTATCCCAAAAATGAAAGCCGCAAAAAATAGAAGGGTCTCTAACAACCGGACCCTTCATGTTTTTTACATATTCTCTCTTGAGCTATTGTGACTATCCGCCCCACCAATAAATAGCAACAAATAAGAACAACCACACAACATCCACAAAATGCCAATACCATGCGGCCGCTTCAAAGCCGAAATGCCTGTCTGCTGTAAATTGACCTTGCAAGCCACGCATCAAACACACAAATAGAAATATGGTACCAACGATAACGTGAAATCCATGAAACCCTGTAGCCATGAAAAACACAGATGGATAAATTCCGTCGCTAAAACCAAAATGTGCATGCTGGTATTCGTATGCCTGCAAGGCTGTAAACAACACCCCAAGCATTACCGTCACAGTTAACCCCATAATAAAGTCTTTTCGATCATCATGCAGGAGCGCATGGTGCGCCCATGTAACTGTACAACCTGAGAGCAAAAGAATAAGGGTATTGATTAATGGTAAATCAAACGGGTCGAATGTGTGAATACCTTCAGGTGGCCAAACTCCACCCACAGGAAATAATGCACGGTCGAAAAACGCCCAGAAGAATGCAACAAAAAACATTATTTCAGAAACAATAAATAGTAACATCCCATATCGCATGCTTATCTGTACGATCGGTGTATGATGGCCTTGATATTCAGCTTCTCTTACAATATCTCGCCACCATAAGAACATGGTTAGAATTACTAGCCCGAGACCAACTGCTAATGTCTCCAATCCGTAAGGCTTATCATGCATATACATAGCGGCGCCAATGGTAATAACAAATCCAGATGCGGCACCAACAGCAGGCCACGGACTCGGTTCTACCAGATGATACGGATGCTGCTGTGACCCACTCATTTGACTCTCCCTAAAAAATTCATCAATACCCCCCAAGCTAACGAGTTTAAACTATTAACTCTGAAATGCCTTAAAAAATGTATAGGATAATACGACTTCATTTACATCCGTGGTATTTTTATCTGAAGCTATTTCAGGATCAAGATAAAATACAACCGGCATGTCTATTGATTCGCCAGGTGCTAATGGCTGTTCAGTAAAACAAAAACATTCCATTTTCATAAAATATGGGCCGGCCTTTTGTGGTGTAACATTAAAGGTTGCTGTGCCGGTCGACATATCTTCTGAAAGGTTAGTAGCCCTAAAAACTGCCTTTACCTGCTCACCTGGTGCTAATGTAACCGCATCCGTCAAGGGTAAGAATGACCAGTCAAGTTCAGGATTGATATGTGCATTGAAACGAACTTTTACATCATGTCCGCTTATAATTGTCTCTGAAGCTTGCTCTGCTACTTGAGTAGTTCCACCAAAGCCTGTTACACGGCAAAATAATTCATATAGAGGAACAGATGCATACGCTAAACCCGCCATACTAAACACGATCATTCCAAGAACGAGCAAGCTTTTTGTATTTCTCCTTTGCAAATCTGATTTATGAAGGGTTAGTTGACCATTGGATATTGTCATTATTTTAACCCTATCCGAACCACTGTGATTAAATAAAAAAGAAGCACAAGTCCGAATATGAGACCAAGAACTGCATAATTCTGTCGCTTTCGTGCCTGCTTTAATTCATCAGCTGTTTTGGGTGTTTGCTTAGTCATTTATGATTATCCTAAAATCGCCTTATCACAAATCAATGCTAAAAATAAAATAAACAAATACGCTATTGAATATTTAAACAAACGTATTGCGTGGTTATCACTTGGCTGCCTTAGTAACTGAAAAGCAAGCATCAAAAATATCCAGCCGCTAATCCCAGCAACAGAGCCATAAAGTATTTTCGACATTCCAATAAAATTTGGCAGAAGACTAACGCCAACCATTATGAAGCTATATATAAAAATCTGCCTTCTCGTCTCATTCCCACCAACTACTACTGGAAGCATCGGAACCTTTGCTTTCTTATAATCCTCGTTGTTAACCAAGGCTAAAGCCCAGAAATGTGGCGGAGTCCAAAAGAAGATTAAACTAAAAAGAACAATAGACTCAATACTCATACTTGCGGTAACCGCAGCCCATCCAATAACAGGAGGAAGCGCACCCGCCGCACCGCCAATCACAATATTCTGAGCTGTAGACCGCTTAAGCCAGACTGTATAAATTAAGCCATAAAATATTATTGTAAAAGCCAGCAAACCGCCAGCAAGAAAATTCGCTGATAAGCTCAAAATCAAAACAGAAATAGCAGAAATAGTAACGCCAAAGGCAAGTGCTTCTGACGGCTCCAACTCGCCGGATGGGATTGGGCGTCTGCGCGTTCTTTGCATTACTGCATCAATATCTCTATCATACCATTGATTAATAGCGCCAGATGCACCAGCACCAGCAGCAATCGCAATCAATGATATGACAGAAAGCACTGGGTGCAAATCACCAGGAGCAAGATACATGCCCACGAATCCTGTGAAAATCACTAAGCTCATGACACGTGGTTTCATGAGTTGAAAAAAACTAGAGACAGTAGATGGATTAAATGCCGCTGTCTGTGTTGTTATAATTTGAATTTTTCCCATTATTTAGATATATCTACTTAATTTTCGGCAATGTTTCATAGGTATGATATGGCGGCGGAGAGGCCACTTGCCATTCAAGAGTAGTTGCGCCTTTACCCCAGGGATTACTCTCGGCACGACGACGAGAAATAAATGCCTCCGCTATCACAGCGAGAAAAATGATAGCTCCCGCAGCAGATACAAATGAGCCAATAGATGCAACCATATTCCATCCAGCAAATGCGTCAGGATAATCTACATAGCGCCTTGGCATACCAGCAAGTCCAAGGAAGTGCATCGGGAAAAAGGTTAAATTAACACCAAAGAATGTTACCCAGAAATGTACTTTTGCAAGGCCATCATGATAGCTATACCCGGTCATTTTAGAGAACCAATAATAGAAGCCCGCAAACAGCCCAAACACAGCTCCTAATGATAGGACATAATGAAAATGGGCAATAACATAGTAAGTATTATGTAACACCACATCGAGGCCGGCATTTGATAATACGACGCCAGTAACACCACCAACCGTAAACAAAAAGATAAATCCAACTGCCCAAAGCATTGGAACGCCAAATTTAATAGAGCCGCCCCACATGGTCGCAATCCAGCTAAAAATCTTAACGCCGGTAGGCACAGCAATAACCATCGTAGCGGCTGTAAAATATGCTCGTGTATCAACATCAAGTCCAACCGTATACATATGGTGTGCCCAAACGATAAACCCCACAAAACCAATAGCCACCATAGCGTATGCCATTCCCAAATAACCAAATATAGGCTTGTTTGAAAATGTGGAGATAATGTGACTAACTATACCAAAAGCAGGAAGGATCATAATATAAACTTCTGGATGGCCAAAAAACCAGAAAAGATGCAGGAACAAAATTGGGTCACCGCCACCTTCGGGGATAAAGAATGTTGTGCCAAAGTTTCTATCTGTGAGCAACATTGTAATAGCACCTGCTAAAACTGGCACCGCAAGAAGCAACAAAAACGCTGTAATTAGCATAGCCCAAGCAAAAAGGGGCATTTTGTGCAACGTCATGCCCGGCGTTCTCATATTAAAAATTGTTGTGATAAAGTTTGCTGCCCCGAGGATAGAAGAAACACCGGCCAAGTGAAGCGAGAATATTGCTAAATCCATAGACATGCCCGGCGTTCCAGCTTTTGATGATAATGGTGGGTATATTGTCCAGCCAACCCCAGCTCCCCCATCAACAACAGCCGACAATAACAATAAAACAAAGGCAGGAGGAAGCAACCAGAATGAAATATTATTCATTCTCGGGAAAGCCATATCTGGAGCGCCTATCATAATCGGGACGAACCAGTTTCCAAAACCACCGATTAATCCAGGCATAACAACAAAGAAAACCATGATTAGACCATGTGCTGTTGTAAACACATTCCACATATGCCCATCTGACATATATTGTATACCTGGCTGCATTAATTCCATCCGCATAAACACCGAAAAGCCACCACCGATAAACGCAGCAATAATCGCAAAGATGATGTACATCGTTCCGATATCTTTATGGTTGGTTGAATATAACCAGCGCCTTACAAAACCAGTTGGTGCGCCGTGTTCATGAACTGCTATGGTTGGATGAGCGCTCATTATAAAAGTCTCCTTAAATTGCCCTTATTTAACAGCGGCAAATTGAATTGGTTGTGACGATTCAAGAATTGCAAATTCCTGTTTTGCGTCGGCTAGCCATGCTTGATATTCATCTTGTACCATAGCTTTTACAACGATTGGCATAAATGAATGATTAACGCCACAGATTTGATTACATTGCCCGTAATAGGTTTTTCCTCCCCTAGGCACATCTATCCAAACTTCATTAACACGCCCAATTATAGCATAAGTTTGAACAGCAAGAGAAGGGACAAAAAACGAATGCATCACGTCGTTTGCAGTTACCAGAAATTTAATTTTTGTACCTTCGGGCACAACGAGGGGATTATCGACAGAAAGTAATCTTGGTTGCCCAGGCTTCAATTCTTCATCACTAAGCATATAGCTGTCAAATCCAATCTGCTCATCTATGTACTCGTAATTCCAATGCCACTGATTACCGGTTACCTTTATAACCATATCTGAGTTCTTAGTTTCATCCATATAATATAATAGTTGAAAAGATGGAACAGCTATCACCACTAATATTAAAACTGGTATCACGGTCCAAAGAATTTCTATAGTGGTGTTATGCGTTGTTTTTGAAGGCGTAGGATTGGCGTTACTTCGAAAACGCCACCCCACATACGCTAATAATCCTAAAACGAAAAAGGATATCATCGTAATAATGATGAGAAGTAAATTATGCAAATTCAATGCTTTTTCGGCTATCGATCCTGCTGGCTCTTGATGCCATATTTGCCACGGCTCAGGCTGGGCTGCTCCCGCAACAGACGCAACAAAAATGCTTATCATAAAAGCAAATAATGATAAGTAGCGCATAAAATTTGCTCTCATAATTTAATCCCCCAAGGATATTGTCCGAACAACCGAGTAAAATATAATAATTTCCGACTTTAATACTGAAATTAAGATTTAATTACTATCTTCTTTTTTACTGTTTGGGAAGAAAGGTGCGACTGCCTGTCGCGCAATTTCCTGAGTTATCATAATCAATTAGCCTATAACAAAAATACTTTGCTGTATCAGATGCTATAGGGCTTGAAGTTAACATCGACTCCCCCCATAATTAAATCTTCATGATAGATATTGATTCTTATATTTTAATTTATACTGTAGCTCACGTTAAAAAGGACACCCTGATGGATCCACTTGCCCAAACAGACGCCTTATTTTTTAAAGACGGAAATTTTGAGAAAGAGCATGCGCAATCGATTTTGAAAGATTCCCTACATGGCGCTGATGATGGTGATTTATTTCTAGAAATGGATTATCTGGAATTTCTTGCTTTTGATGATGGCAGGCTGAAATCTGCAAGCTACAACCAATCTAGTGGTTTTGGTCTAAGGGCAATTCTTGGCGAAGCTGATGCCTTTGCCCATTCTGGTGATATGTCAATGGC
>MDTB01051644.1_pt1 | contig 13417 bp, 3 predicted proteins | sample 811161 | NCBI WGS metagenome assembly MDTB01 (sample SAMN05326650, study PRJNA326480) | marine metagenome | isolation source: seawater | place: Mediterranean Sea | collected 2009
ATCCATGGCTAATATTTCTGATGGTATAGTTGTTGAGTTTGGTGCATGGGATGGAGTGTTCTTAAGTAACATTTTCAATCTATGGAAAAATAAGGGTTTCAATGCTCTTCTTATAGAAGGAGACTCTCATAGAGCAAATGATTTGCTTAAGACGTTATATGAATATAATAATACTGAAGCAATGAATTGTTTTGTTGATTCAGACCCTGAAGGAGAGTATTCTTTAGATAATTTACTAAAACTATCCGAATTTAGTATTACAAATGATAATCTATCATTAATATCAATGGATACTGATGGCCTTGACTATGAAATATTTGAATCATTAACTGAGTACCGTCCTAAAGTTATTATAATTGAGACTTTAACTCTTCAAGACGGACAAGACATGCATGAAGATAGACATGCAAAGGGTGAAAAAGGTAATACTGGTTATATTATCAATAATTTGAAGTCAACTTGGAATTTAGCAGAGAAGAAAGGGTATAAAGTAGTATGTCATACAGGAAATGCATTCTTAGTAAGAGATGATTTGGTAGATTTACTACCAGATGCAGATTTTTCCTTTGAAAGCATTCATTGTTACGAAGCAGACAATGCAATTTGGCAATCTTTGAATGAAAAAGGTGAAAAAACAGAAAATATCAATTATCAAACTACAAAATACCAAAATCTTCTAAATGAGGCACTAAAATGACCAAAGAAGAACTAGCACTTAAGTATATTAAAGCTGCCTCCGTACTACTAGGGGGCAGTTTTAGTGTTTGGGATACTTATAATAGTGAAAGTAGGAAAGAAGGTAAAAAAATAACCCTAGAATACGAAAAAATAGAAGAAAAAGACGAAAAAGAGCATTATAACAAGATTCCTAGTCGTTATTAAGCAATAAATACTAAAAACCATTATAGATATACTAACAAGTGTATCAAATTTGAATGCCCGTACAAATATCCCGTGCATTTAAGGATATTAGTTTATCCTTTTCAAGACATCCAGTTACGAATGACATCGTAGTTCTCAGAAATGAGGATGCAATTAAGAAATCGGTAATCAATCTATGCCGAACTAAACTTAATGAACGATTTTTTAATGAATTATTAGGTACACAAATTGAAGATTCACTATTTAATTTAAATAATGGTGATATTGCATCTATTTTGGAGACCGAAATAGAGACTTTGTTGGAAAACTATGAGCCTAGAATCAGTCTAAACGATGTTTCTGCCGTAGCACAACCTGATGGACACGATTTATACATTCGTATTGGTTATTTAATTACGGGATTACCGTTTCCTGCACAAAATATAGAATTTTTACTACAACCGACTAGGGTATAATGGCATTTAATCAGTTTACTAACTTAGATTTTAACGATTTACGTACTCAAATTAAGAATTATTTGAGATCTAACTCTTCATTTACGGATTTTGACTTTGAAGGGTCGAACTTCTCCGTATTAATTGATACTCTGGCATATAACTCTTACATTACGTCGTATAATACCAATATGGCTGTTAATGAATCTTTCATTGATAGTGCTACTTTAAGGGAAAATGTTGTTTCATTAGCAAGAAACATTGGTTATGTACCTAGATCAAAGAAATCATCGATTGCAAGAATAAGTTTTAGTGTTGATATAACAGGAAAGGCAGTACAAACAGTAAAATTACATAAGGGAATCGTTGCAGTTGGATCTGTTCAGGGTGGTAATTACATATTTTCCATTCCAGACGACATTACTGCGACTCCAGATCCTAGTGGTATCGTTACTTTTGAGAATATTTCAATTTATGAAGGTACATATTTAACAAAAACCTTCAAAGTTAATGATTCGTTACCAAATGAGAAGTATATTATTCCAAATATTAACATTGACACATCAACAGTTCGTGTAGTAGTCAAATCTAACATTAGTGAGAACTATGTTCCGTATACGAACATCTTTGATGTCAATAAGGACTCAAGATTATTCCTAATTCAAGAGATTGAAGATGAAAAATATCAAATTATCTTCGGAGATAACACTTTAGGTAAGAAACCAGCTGACGGAAGTACTGTTGAAGTCAGTTATATCATGACAAATGGTATTGAAGGTAATGATGCTGCTAATTTTAACTTCAGTGGCAAACTAACTTACATGCTTGGTGGCATTGAAACAAGTATTGACGATGGTATTGCTAGTTTAAGCACTCTACAAGCGTCTGAAAACGGTGACGAGATAGAATCTATAGACAATATCAAATATCTTGCTCCAAGGGTATACGCATCCCAGTATAGAGCAGTGACTCCAAATGATTATTCGAGTCTAATACCATTTTTATATCCAAATATTGACTCTGTGAGTGCTTATGGGGGTGAAGAGTTAAATCCACCTCAGTATGGTAAGGTTTATATCACTGTCAAACCTAAAAATGGTGAAATATTGTCCGATGTGGCAAAAGAATCAATCAGAACTGACTTGAAGAAGTATACAGTTGCTGGAATTAAGCAAGAATTCGTTGATTTGAAGTATTTGTATGTTGAATATGAGTCAACTGTCTCATATGACTCTGGATATGTTCCAGATCAGCAACAATTACGATCTAGAGTCCTTTCAGCTATCGAAACTTATTCAAAATCATCAGATATTAACTCATTTGGTGGTAGATTGAAGTATAGTAAGTTAGTTTCGATCATTGATAAGGTTGATACTGGTATTACATCCAATATTACCAAAATTGTCATGAAAAGGACTATGATTCCAGAATACAATTTCCTTGCTAACTATGAAATCTGTTACGGAAACCAATTTCATGCTGATATGGAAGGTTTTAACGTCAGATCTTCTGCATTTAAGTTAGAAGGTGTCTCTGGAAATGTGTATTTGACTGATTTACCTTATAGTGATGGAAAAACAGGTACTGTCAAGTTCTTTACTATCGTAGATAATGCAATCAATTACATTAACGAAAATGCTGGTATAGTTGACTATGTTAAAGGTGAAATTATACTTTATCCAACCACTATTACATCAAGTAGTGTAAAAGCTGGAATTGAAATAGAAGTTACTCCAGAATCCAATGATATCATTGCAAAAGAGAGTATTTATATCGTGCTAGATAATACAGGAAGTACATTAAATCTTAAAGAAGATACAATTGTTGCTGGAGCAAATACATCTGGAACAAATTATGTACCACCATCAAGTTTCATTAGTACTAAAAAGTATACAAGATAGGAAATGACATCTAAAAAAGTACAAATATCTGATATTTTAGCTAATTTAATACCTGATTTTGTAGAATCAGATCATCCGAAGTTTAAAGAATTTTTGGAGCAATATTATATTTCTGAGGAACATACTTATGGAACAACTTATCTTGCAGATAATTTAAATGAATTTAAGAAAATATCTAATTTAGTTGACGTTTCTTTAGCAGAAGAGCAAACATTACCTCCACCAAATGCTCTTGCTCCAACAAAACCGATTATATTAGCAGTTGATACACTGGCATATGACTCGAAAATTTATCTAGCTCACAGTAATACTACTGTAACTCCAGCACAAGTGTTAGGAATCCCTGTAGAGGGTCTTCCTGATACGTATGGACTTATAAAGATTGACAATGAAATTATTACTTATACGAATAAACTCCATATTACTGATGTATCTTCTCCATATTATGGTTTAACTGAATTAAGTGGTTGTGTTCGTGGTTTTAGTGGTATTTCTGAAATTGAAAATCCAAGTAATCCAGAATATTTGACATTTTTAGATAGTAATGGTGATGTACATGAATCGGGAACTATTGTTGTCAATTTGAATTTTATATTTTTAAATAAATTTTACGAAAAACATAAGGAACAATTCTTACCAGGACTAGAAAAAAGACAATTTAAACAAGGTCTTTCTGCTGAAAATATTCTATCCAGAGCAAAAGATTTTTATAGTTCAAAGGGAACAGATGTTTCTTTGAGAATTCTATTCCAAGTATTATATGGAGAAGAAGTAACTGTAGTTAAACCTTTTGACGAGACACTTATTCCATCTGAAGCATTATGGAGTGTTACGGATGATATGATTGTGGAGGCCATACAAGGTGATCCACTTAATTTAGTTGGTACAAAATTATTTCAAGGAGACGAAACTGCTCCAACAGCATCGGGTGCTGCAGAGAATGTTCAACAAGTATTTTTAGGAAGTAAAAAATATTATAAAATTTCCTTTGTGAAAAATTCTGTTATTAATGAAAATGAACCAGGATTACCTCCTGAGTTTGTTGTTAACAGTAAAACACAAATTTTAGAGAGAATAAAGGATAAAAGTGTTGTAACTGTTGATTCTACTGTTGGTTTCCCAGAGACAGATGGTGTCTTTTACTACTTAGATCCATTTACTGATTATAAAACGTATTCTACAGTATCATATGGATCAAAATCATATAATCAGTTCTTTGATTGTGTTGGTATTGGTAGTTTACCTCTTGTAGAGGGTAATAAATCTGCTTTAGATAGAGAAATTCCAATTCTTAGTGGAAATTTCCTTTATGGTTATGAAGATAATGATGAAACTAAAGTATGTGAGATGCGAATTGTTGGATCAGTCTCAGGTGTCTCAGTAAATAGTAGTAGTACGAAGTACTTTAATGTAAATGATACAATTAGAGTAAAGCATTTAGGTGAAAAGACAGATATAAATGATCCAAAATTTAATAAGTGGTTTTATAATAATATTTCTGAAATAGACATTTCTGATTTACCAAAATCTGACCCAAGCAATACAACATCAGATACTATTGTAACACCAGTAAATCATTTCTTATATGTTGATGATTCTGTTGATGTTTACAATGCTGACACTGGATTTAGAGTTGTTGAGAACTCCAAAGTGCAAAGTATTGATAGTGATAGAAAATTCAAGATTGCTGATCAGTTAACTGTTGGATTTAACTATAAATTTAGAAAAAGATTGGATTATGTCTCTAGTGGATTTGGTATAACATCTTTACTTGGTAATATTCAAAACACTTTTGTTGATTCTGATGATAATACATACTTAACTTTCTCTGGATATCCAGGATTTGATACAAATACCGATAATGGAGAAAAAACATTTCAATCAGTTGGTGTAAGTACACAGACATCCCAAATTACGATTGCAAATCATAAATTTATCAATGGTGAGAAAGTTTATTATAAGTCACCTGACGGAGTAACAGGACTTGATGTATATACAGCTGCAAATAGAATGGATGATGTAGGATTTGGATCTACACTCTCTAATGGATACTACTATGTTAATAAAGTTGATAATAATACCATAAGGTTGTGTGTTGGATCAAATAGGGTATATAATCAGGATTTTGAATTAATTAAGTATAGTGGAGAATCTGCTACTGCTGTTCATACACTAACTCCTGCAAGATTATATGAAGCTGGTGGTTTAAAGGATCAGAAAAACTTTAAACGCATATTAAAAACTCCAACTTTAGCAGAAAGTAATTCTAGTATTGTTGGCCCTATTGGTGTTTCCTTAAATGGAGTTGAATTGCATTCCCCAGTAAGTAAAGATTCTATTTTCTATGGACCAATCCAATCAATCAATATTTTAGATAGTGGAGAGGGTTATGATGTACTAAATCCACCAAGTGTATCAGTTACAGATTCTGTAGGTAGTGATTGTACAATATATCCTTCTTTTTCTGGAAAAGTATCAAAAATTGAACTAATTACACCAGGATTTGATTATATTAATAGTCCTACTGTAACAATTACTGGAGGAAATGGATCTGGAACAAATCTCAAAGCAAAAATGAGATCTCTTACTCATTCTGTTGCAGTTGCTGATGGATACATTTCTATTGGCCAATCAACAATTACACTCCCAATTGATAGTGTAGGAACACAGTTAGAGCATAAATTTTTAGATGGAGAGGAAGTAATATACACTACACAAGGCACTCCAATTGGTATTACTAGTACAAATGTTGGATTTGCTACTGATAAGTTAACTTCAAGTGGTAGGTATTTTGTTGCACAAATTGATAAAAAGACTTTCCGTTTGGCTATCACAAAAGATAGAGCACTTACTAAAACAAAATTAATTGAATTTAATGCAGTAGGAACTAAGGGACATAATTTTAAATCTGCAAAATTACGTAAAATAATTGATGAGATTGCAGTTATTGATTCAGGTTCTGAATATACTAATAGAAGTGTTGTAGTAGATGCTCAAACCTATCCACCAGCAAATAAAAAAGATTTATTTAATACTTTTAGTGGAGTTAATACCGAAAAACCAGATTCAATTTATGCAAGGAATCATGGATTTAAATCTGGAGAAGTTGTAGAATATTCATCTACTGGTACATTAATTTCTGGATTATCAACTACAACAGCATATAAAGTAAAAGTTATAGATGGTCATAACTTCAAATTAAGTAATGCAGGAACAATTTCTACTGTTTCAAGTACAAATTATGATAGAGATATATTTGTAAATATTGGAGGTTTTGGTAGTGGTACTCATACTTTCAAATATCCAGATATTAAAGTTAATATTACAGGAGTAGTTTCTGCTGGTACTACAAGCGTTATTCCATCGCATTATACTGCTACTGCAACTCCTGTGATACCTGGAAGTGTTGAAAATGTTTATGTTGGATCTGGTGGTACTGCATATGGTGTAGAAAATACTGTAAACTATTCAAGACAACCAAATATACAACTATTAACTGGAGAAGGTGCTTCATTAGTACCAATCATTGAAGCAGGGGTAATTATTGATGTAATGATATTAAATCAAGGAAAGAATTATACAAGTGCTCCTGAATTGCAAGTTGTAGGAACTGGAACAACTCAAGGTTTTGCTAGACTTAGGGCTAATGTTTCTGATGGTAAATTAACTTCAATTGATATTCTTAGTGGTGGAAAAAACTATGTTAGAAACCAAACAGATATTGTAGTTATTCCTAGTGGAAAAGGTGTAAGGTTTAATGCTGAAATTTATGAATGGAAGTTTAATGCAGTGAAGCATTATGACAAGTACCTCTCAAACAGTAATAATGATGCAATGGTTCAGGTTACATCACCTCAATTATTCAAAGGTGCTAAACCTTGTTCATTCTATCCAAGTCAAAAATATCGTAATCTTATAGGAGATAATATAGGTGATGCTCCTACTTATCCAGAACAGTATACTTCTCATGGTAAAATACTTGGATGGGCATATGATGGTAATCCTATCTTTGGTACTATAGGTGAGAAAGCAGGTATTGGAGTTACTTGGATGCAATCCAGTTATTCCATTGATCTTGTTACTGGTGCTGGTTTGAGGCCATCCCTTTCAACATGGAGTTCTGGATATTTTGTCCAAGATTATAATTATAATCAAAGCGGAGATCTTGATGAGTTTAATGGTAAGTTTATACAACCAGGAGAATCTAGTGATTTCCCAGAGGGAACATATGCATATTTTTCAACTATAGATGCTACGACTAAAGAACCAAGTTTCCCATATATCACATTAAAGCATCATAATCGTACTGATGAATTTAACTATGATGGAGTTAGAGATCAGGGTGATGCCTATATTAATACTGGAGATTATAAGAGAAATGTAACTCATTTGGGATTAAATCAAAACTTTATAGAATATCCATTCCTCAAAGATGCATTGGCATCTAAAGTCGAATTAAAGGTAGAATCGACATCAAGATCAAATATCACCAAAATAAGTGTTACTGATGGTGGTAGTGGATATAATGTTGGTAATTTAGTTAAATTTAATGATGGTAGAATAAGTGCAGAAGTTGATGAAATTTTAGGTAAAAAAGTTGTTTCAATAGCAACTACAGAAAGTATATTTGATGATATTAAATTTGCTTATTATGATGGAACAGTTACTGGTATAACAACTATACCACATGCATTAAATTCAGGTGAGAACGTTGAAATTTCAGGAATATCTTCATCACTTTATAAAAATATCGAAGGATTTAGAAAGGTTGGTATTACTACAGTAAGTACTACTGTGGCTGTTTCTATTGCAAGTTCAACTCTAGATACCAATATTTCTTTAGATGGATCTACTCTGAGTGAAAAATTTAGTATAGATGATGAAATACAGATTAATGCTGAAAAGATGCTTGTTATTGGTATCGATAATGTTAATAATAGATATAGAGTTTCTAGAGGATATAAGGGTACTACACCTGGAGCACACTCAGCAAATGCTGTAGTTAATAAGTTACTGAATACATTTACGTTTGATGTGGATGGAAAGTTTGAGAATAAAAATATTGAGTTTAGTAGAGTTAAGTATTTTATAGGTGAGTCTTCTGTTGGACTTGGCAGTGCATACACTAATGTAGTTGTAGGTACTGCTGGTAGTAGTAATATCAATAAATCAATTCCACCAAGAGCAATTTATTTACCAGGACATCAATTTAAAACAGGTGATGCAGTTACTTTAACTGGATATGGATCTACTATCTGGGCATCCGAAACAGTTGGATTGGGTAATACTTTCAAAATTGCAGATATGTCCAATTTGTATACTGTAAAACTTAGCAATGAGTTTATTGGATTGGCAACTGTAAGAAACTATATTGGATTATCTACAGCTCATGTTTATTTCACTGGTATTGATACTTACTGGGGTGATAGTCAGAAACTAGAAACTATTGAAGGTAATGTTACTGGAAAATTAGTTAAAGTGAATGCCACTGTTACTGTTGCAACTGCAACAACGACAGGATCGCAGCATTCTTTAGTTGTTGGTGATGATGTACGACTTAAGATTGATCCAAGTCGCACACAAAATATTGCGTTTGCTTACAATAGTACAATTAAGAAACTTATTGTAAATCCTGTTTCTATAGCATCTACTGTAACTAGTGTTTCTGAAGCAATTGCCTCTGGAACAAATGGAATATCTATTGCACAAAATACACTTATTATACCAAACCATGAGTTTGAAACTGGTGATGTTGTAGTTTATACTGGTTCAAATGCTGCAGCACCTTTAATTAATAACAAAGATTACTATGTAATAAAAGAATCTGAAGATACTATAAGATTAGCTAACAATTCTTATGATATTAGTATCTTCCCTTATAATAATATTTCAATAACAAGTGTTGGTTCTGGATCTCATCAAATTGCAAAAATAAATCCACAATTATTTTTCTATTCTGGCAATAATGTTTCAATTGCAACCTCTGATGCTAGTTTAAGTGGTTATGATGTTAATTTCTATACTGATTCCAATTTTATATCAAAAGTTAGTTCCCCCAATATCACAAAAACGGGAGTAGTTGGTAATGGTGATCCAAATACAAAGATTAACATTTCTGTAGGTAGTTCTTTCCCAAGTAGTTGTTTCTATAGAATTGAAGGTCAGGGAAGTAATTATATGAACACATATCCAAATTCTGTGGATACTAGTGTTGCAAATTACTCAAATATTTCTACTAAAGAATCTAAATTTAATCAAAAACATACAATTACTGGAATTGGTGATACTACCTTTAGTTTCACTTTAGTTGGTGCTGCAGAAACTAGTTTATATGAAAATACTGGATTTAGTAGTGCATTTTATAGTACAAATTCTAAAGTTGTAAAAGGTGGTGTTCATTCTGTAAAACTCATAAGTTCTCCAGATAATTTAATTGCATTACCTATTCTTACTTCAGTTGGTTCTACAACTGGAAAAGGAGTTGTGTTTGATGTTCAATCTGATGATATTGGAAGAATACAATCAGTTACTGTTCCCTATCAGGGATTAGAATTTCCAACAGATAATACATTAAAACCAAAAGCAGACAGTAGTGTAATATTTAATTTAAAAAATACATCAACATTATCTAAAATTGGTATTGCTACTGCTGGACAAAATTATGCAAATGGGCCTGAAATTCTTGCAATAAATAAACCATTAATTTCTGGAAGAACCAACCTTAAGGGTGGATCAGTTGATAGTGTTGATATTTTAGCAAATGATAGTAATTTAAATGACACTTTAGAAATTATTTCTACAAATAATACAAATGGTGTTGGTATAGTTAATGCTACTTCTGAATTTAACATTACTAGACAACAACATGAAAATAAGATCTTTATAAAAGTACCTACCAATTATACTGGATTCAGTACTGCTACTTTCCCATTTAAAGTTGGAGAGAATGTGTATGTTGAGAATATTGATATTGTTGGTGGAGCAACTTCAACAGCTAGTGGGTATAATTCAGATGGGTATGATTATAGGATGTTTAAAGTTACTGCTATTGATATAGTAAGTGATCAAGAAAGTGTTAGTTATTCTATTCAGGGAATAGGAAATACTGGTGGTTCTTATGATGACACTAATAATTTTGGTAGAATAATAAGAGAAGCAGATTTAGCTAAATTCACTCCAGAATTCAAAAAAGTAGAATTTTTTGAAAGTGAATTAGTTAAATCCGACAATGGTGCTACTGGTAATGTCAGTGTAGGTGGTTGGAATCCAGATACTGATGTATTGAAATTGTATAATATTCAAGGTGAATTTAAAAAGGGTGATATTGTTACTGGTACAATTAGTAATAGTAAGTCAGTTGTAAATACTCTATTTGTTTCTGATTTTGATTTAGAGGTTGATAGTGTTGTAGAATCTATTAATAATTGGAGAAACGACACTGGTAAATTGAATTTAGATAATCAGAGAATTCATGATAATGATTACTATCAAAGATTTTCTTATGCAATTAAAGGTGATGTTCCATACTCTAAGTGGAAAGATCCAGTAGAAAGTTTAACACATATTGGTGGATTTAAGAATTTTGCTAATCTGGGAATAAGTTCTTCTGTTTCAGCTGGAATTAAGGATGATGGTGACCTTGAAGTAAGAATAGATCTTTCGAGTGAGTCTTCACTTTGGGAAAGACCTTGGTTTGATTATGTAACTGAAGAAACAAGTAGTAATAAGTTTTCTAAAATTATTAAATTTAATAATAAAGTAATTACAGATTACAATGAATCTGTCACCAATAAAGTACTTTTGATTAATGATTTAAGTTCAGAATTTACTGGAAAATCTAGTACATTTACTGGAGAACATAGATTTGTAAGTGCTGCTACTGATGGTATTACTAAGATTAGTGGTGGTACTCTAACTGCAACAACTGGAACTTCATTCAATCCAGTAACTGGTGTATTAACTGTAGTTACTACAGACCCTCATGGACTTACAAACGGAAATACTATAACACTCGACAATTATAGTATTACATTTAAGTGCTCAAAGGATAATTATGCGACAGAACATCCATATCCTAGACCAACTGATCCAGCATCCACTTCTAACACTCAATTCAATAGTGGAGTATTAGCAGTTTCCAACGTAGATGCAGCTACAAATACCTTTACTGTCGTAATTAATAATCCAATAACTGGTGGACAGATCGTTGGAATGAGTACATTTACATTGAATACGAATATTAGTGGTACTGACTATAGTTTACTACACCATTCATTCAACCCCTCAACAACGACAGATGTTAGTGATGTAGAAAAACATTCAATTAACATTGCAAATCATTACTTTAATAGTGGTGAAGTAATACATTATGCTCCAAAAGTTGCTGGAAACTCTATCGGTATAGTAACAACAACTGTTGCTGGTATTGGTGTTACTGATAAATTACCACCAACACTATATGCAATAAGAGATGATAATGATAACTTTAGAGTAGCAATATCAAAAGCAGATGCTGTAGACACTAATGGAATTGGAGTCACATTTGTCACTTCTGGTGGTTCTGTACCAGCATATGGTGGGGATGGACATACATTCAGCGTTCCATCAACTGACTCAACAGTTAGAAGTATGATTCTAGTTGATAATGTAATGCAAAGTCCATTAGCAAGAAGACCTATAGCACTTTCATTATCTTCTCCTATTGGTGTTTCAACTGATCTAGTTTACGTTACTGACACAACTAAATTGGAAGGAAATTCATTTGTACAAGTTAATAACGAACTTATAAAAATAAACACCGTTGGTATTGGGTCTACAACTACCTTGGAAGTAACTAGAGGTGTAATGGGTACCCAAGCAGGTGTACACACAGTTGGAGCAGGAATAACTGCCTTATCTGGTGATTATAGAATTAATAAAGGCACTATACATTTCACTACTCCTCCATATGGAAAATCTGGAATACATAGCACAAGTTCTTCTTTCCGAGGAAGAATATTCTATAGATTAAATTATGATGATAATTTCATTGTAGATGATCTTTCCGATACATTTACAGGATCTGCAAGTCAATTTACATTACAGAGTGAAGGAACAAATCTTCCTGTAGGAATTAGTTCATACTTTGGTATGGTTCTTATTAATAATATCTTCCAAAGACCTTGGTATGCTGATCTTGGAAATGCCAGTGATAATGATTATACAGTTGGAACTGGTGTAACAATTACATTTACTGGATCTACAGCAACTGAAGATCTTCCAAGAGGTGGTATTATCAATGAGTTTTCAGTAGGAATTGGTAGTGGGTATCAAATTCCAACTAAAGCCTTAGCAACTCCTGTTGTTTCTGCTGCTGGTACTATTGCGTCTGTTGCGATTAATACTGCTGGACAAGGATATATTGCTTCTCCAAGAGTTTCTATTGGAGTTACATATGCACATTATGTACATCAATTTGAAAGTGCTGCAGATAATGCAGTTAATGTAACTGGTGGAGCACAATTAACTCCAACATTTGCCGAATACGATTCTGCAACTGGTAATTTGACATTAGTAATTCCTAGTCATGGATTAACTGATTCCAATACAATTACTCTTGATAATAACTCCATAGTCTTTAGATGCTCTAGAGATGCTTTTGCTACTCCTCATCCATATCCAAGATCAACTGATCCTGCATCAACTTCAAATGGTGAATTAAACACTGGTGTTCTTCCAATTATTAATTACTCAACTGATGCAATTACAGTGTTTGTTGGAAATGGAGCAGGAACTGGAGCTTCATTTAGTGCAACAGTTAGTGCTGGTACTGTTACTGCAATTACAGTTACAAATCCAGGTAGCGGATATACAACATCCGATATGCCAATACTTACAATTGATGAACCTGCACCATACAATAACATTCCATTAACAGGTGGAAGTGGATCTAATGCAACGATGGATGTTGTCGTTGGAACAGGTGGAAGTGTTCTTTCGTTTGCTATTAATAATCGTGGATTGGGTTATGAAGTTGGTGAGAATCTTATATTATCTGGGTTACCAGTTCAAACAGGAATTGGAACAAGTGCATTTAACATAACAATTCAGAATGAATATAAAGATAAGTTTGCTTCTTGGAACTTTGGTAAGTTCTTAGAGATGGATGATTTTAGTAACTTGTTTAATGGATTTAAGAAAACTTTCCTAATAACCAGAACA
>MDTB01060443.1_pt1 | contig 13417 bp, 12 predicted proteins | sample 811161 | NCBI WGS metagenome assembly MDTB01 (sample SAMN05326650, study PRJNA326480) | marine metagenome | isolation source: seawater | place: Mediterranean Sea | collected 2009
GATAGCGCAAAATAATTCTGCTCAAGCAAATCCAAGATTGCGATTTTGCGTTCTTGCTCTACTTCATCACGATAGCGTATGAGCGAAACATCATCCAGCTTGATATCGGCAATCCACTGTTCCACCATCACACTACTCATTTCGATTGAGACGTATCGCGACTGACCGAGCATGGGCGCCCAGACCCTCCGCTTCGGCGAGCGTTACGACAGCAGATCCAATTTTGCCCAAACTATCTGCATCACAGCCGACAAATGTCGTTCTCTTCATAAAATCAAGCACGCCCAATCCCGATGAAAAACGCGCACTTCTAGAAGTCGGCAATACATGGTTAGGGCCGGCGATATAATCACCTATGGCTTCAGGTGCGTAGCGACCAAGGAAAATTGCGCCCGCATGGCGTACTTTCATCGCGAGCGCATGAGCATCCGAAACAGCCAATTCCAAATGCTCCGGTGCAACCCGGTCCACCAAAGAAATAGCTTCATCCATATTCTCTACAACGATGAGAGCACCATTGTTCGACCAACTCGCATCGGCTATTTCTCGACGATCTAACGTCAGTATTTGTTTATCCACAGCGTCACTAACGCGCTCAGCAAACGCCGCATTATCTGTAATCAGAACCGACTGGGCACTCTCATCATGCTCCGCCTGGCTTAATAAATCGGCAGCAATCCAGTCCGGATCATTTTCTCCATCAGCAACCACCAAAATTTCAGATGGACCGGCGATCATATCTATACCAACCGTTCCGAAGACTTGGCGCTTTGCCGCCGCAACATAAGCGTTGCCGGGGCCGGTAATTTTATCGACAGCGGGTATCCAATCGGTCCCGTAAGCAAGCGCGCCGACGGCTTGCGCGCCACCGACCCGGTACATTTCCGTAACACCGGCAATTTCGGCCGCCGCCAATACCAGTGGATTAATAACACCATCAGGTGTCGGAACAACGGCCACTACACGATTACAGCCAGCGACCTTAGCCGGTATTGCATTCATCAAAACCGAACTCGGGTAGGCAGCCGTGCCGCCGGGAACGTAAAGCCCAACAGCAGACAGGGGCGTCCACCGCGCGCCGAGCCGAATACCGTCGTCATCTACATAGTCCAGTCCATCAGGTAATTGTTTTGTGTGAAAATCGCGAATGCGATCAGCGGCTATATTTAGGGCACCGAGCGTCGCCGCATCGCAAGCGTACTTAGCTTCTCTAATTTCCTCCGCCGTGAAGCGCATAGCGTCCGCCTCGAGAACTAAACGGTCAAATCGTTCAGTATATTCTAGCACCGCCTCGTCGCCTCGCGTACGAACAGCAAACAATATGTCGGCTACCGCCGCATCAACATTTCCTGCCGCTTCTCTGTTAGCGCCAAGAAACTCAAAAAATGCAGCATCAAATTTAGTGTCTTTTGTATTCAGCCTAAGAGGCATCTGCTATCTCACGAAATCAGCTGACCCAGCCTCCCACTGCCATGGGACGTGTCTTCAAGGCCACCCTATTAACAACAAATTGACTTGAAAATTGCCCGGTTTCCTTCAGTGACGTACCAATTAATACAAGACCAACGATACGGCGGCAAAGGCCCGAGGTCGGCGCACGTTTTATTGCACAGCAACAAAAAGAACCCAAGTAAGATTTAAAGCAAATTTAGGCGCTTAATACTGACCTAATTCTCTCCGGAATCTCTCCAAGAGAATGCACTACGAGCGCTCCTGCATCGGCCAGCATCTTACGTTTTGCAGAAACCGTATCTTCTTCATCATTAATCATCGCTGCAACATGGCCGAAACTAACGCCTTTAGGATAATTCTCCTGAAATTCGCCGGCTAATAACGCCACCAACGGCTTAGTACAGAACCCAGATCGTAGAAATTCTGCCACTTGATGCTCGGCCTTTGTGCCTGGCTCACCGAACATAACAATGGCATCCGTATCCGGGTCATCAACAAAACGCTGAATATAATCCACCATGGGATTACCTGGGATCACATCCCCGCCCATAGAGATGCAGGTAGAAACGCCTAATCCACCACGCTTAATGGCGAGCGATAGCTCAGCCGACATACCTCCCGAGCGCGATACTACGCCCACCCGGCCTGGCTCAAACACCTCGCTTGGGTCATCCCCGCCGATAGCGCCCAACTTACTTTTACCCGGTGATATAATACCATTAGTATTGCAGCCAACAATAACAGCACCCTTAGCCTGCGCCGTGGCAGCAATAATCGCCGTATCATGGCGCGGCACAAATTCCGCAAGCGCCACCACTAGCTTTATCTCCGCATCCAGTGCTTCCAGCACTGCACCCCTGGTCGCAAGTGGCGGCGCATAGACGACGGATGCATCAATATCGTGATGGTTAAGCGCTTCAGCAACGCTACCATAAACTGGCAACCCGTGGACCACTTGCCCCCCCTTACCTGGTGTGACACCACAAATGATGTTAGTGCCATAGCGCAAACAAAACTCCGCGTCCCGCATACCCTGTGCACCGGTAAGTCCTTGCGCCAGGACCTTTGTATTTTCATTGATGAGAATACTCATGAGCCATCTTCCATCCCATTACGAACGTCTATTACCGCCCGGACCGCATCATCTAACGATGCATCGAAGGGCAAATATATGAGCCCGGGAAATATATTCAGAATTTCTTTTGCTTGCTCTTCACCCGGTCCAACCAGGCGCACGACTACAGGAAATTGCTTCGTATCTACTTTCCGTTCACGCAACACATCAGCCAACGGCTCAGCCTTGCGGGCGCAATGGGTGAGTTGCTGATGATTAAAACTCACCAGTAAACATTTGACTGCCGGGTTGTCGAGAATAGCACGAATTGTAACTTTGAATTTTTCTTCAATACCCGCACCGGGATTGGTGTCCGTATGGTTCGCGGGCCGACCTCCCATGGCTAACATCATATCGTGCTGCAACAGACCCGCACCACCACCACCCACGAGCAAAGCTATATCGCCATCAAGTTCCGTATAGCGAATAGCACCCCCGGCAATCTTACGATTGGCTTCTGCCACGCTCATCTCGCGCTTGTTGAATTTCCGCCAGGCGGCAATCAAACTGCCGTCAGCCATTTCCGACCACTCGCTATGTCGCGGCAATCCATTTTCGTCGATCCCCATCATTGCACCAACAATGGAAGGCTTTCCCGCAGCATCAAGCACTAACGGGTTGATTTCCATCATAACTGCATCCGCCGTCACAAAGGCATCATAAAGCATGGCGGTTATCGATGCAGTTGCGGCCAGCACATCACCTTTTAAGCCCGCTTGTCCCCATAAATCCCGCGCGACTGTTTCGGTGATACCAGTCAACGGGTCGATATCTGCGCGAATGACCGAATCAGGATTATTTCTATAGGTTTCCTCAATATCGACACCGCCCTGGGACGACACTAAAACCTGCCCCGGATATCCATCCAAGCTAAAGCTAAGATAAAACTCTTCCGCGATAGTGACCTTTTCTTCCACATACACCCTGGCAACGGAAAATCCGTGAACATCAGAGCCGATCATTCCCTCCGTAACAGCTTCAACAGCCGCACTATCATCCGCAAGCTTAACAGCATCCGCCTTGCCGCGCCTTCCGGTGGGTACCAGCGCCTTCACAACAGCACCACCATCCAAGCCTTTGGCAAATGATGCTGCGGCAGTTCCATTATCAAAGACGTTACCTTTCGGCACGGGCAAACCCGCATCCGTTAAAAACCGCTTTGTCAAATCTTCGGTCAGCGTAAACAAGCTCGCCTCTCCCCAAACTCGATGTTTCTGTTATAACCACCCCTTAAATTGGAGGAAGTCGTTCACTCCTAATAGATAACGCTAACAAAAACAACGCGGCCAGATAACCGGCCCGGAATGAGATGGATATGAGCTGGAAACCAGAAGTCGACGAACTCAAAAAACGCGGCGCATTTGCAGAAGAATTAGGCGGAAAAAAAGGGCGCGACTATCAGCATTCGATTGGTAAGAATACGGCCCGCGAACGTATCGAGTTGCTGCTGGACAAGAGTAGCTTTCGCGAAATGGGGAAAATTGCAGGCAAAGCCAACTACGATGATGAGGGTAATTTCATCGATGCTCAGCCGTCTAATGCCATCATCGGCAAAGGCCTGATTGAAGGCCGTAAAGCGGCACTCTCCATTGATGATTTCACTATTCGGGGCGGATCGTCAGAGGCTACGATTTCAGATAAATGGCTCTATATCGAACGTTATGCATTGGAAATGAAGATGCCGCTGATCCGGTTGGTCGATAGTGCCGGGGGTAGCGTGAAATTGCTGGAAAAAATGGGGTACACAAAAATACCTGGCTATCCAAGCTGGCCACAATTCCAGCTCATGGGCGAAGTTCCGGTTGTGGGTATCGCCCTCGGTGCATGTGCGGGCTTAGGGGCCATCAAAGTTGGGTACGCTCATTTTTCCGTCATGGTGAAGGGCACAAGCCAAGTCTTCGCTGCCGGACCACCGGTCGTAAAAGCGGCTCTCAAAGAAGATCTTGATAAGGAAGAGTTGGGTGGCTGGCGAATTCAAACAAGAGACAATGGCGCCGTCGACAATGCAGCCAAAGACGAACAAGATGCCTTCGATCAAACCCGGCGCTTCCTCTCCTATATGCCCCAGAACGTTCATCATTTGCCGCCTCGTATTGAACCTACTGACGCCCGAGACCGGCGTGAGGAGGGTTTAATTGAAGCAATTCCACGCAATAGACGGCAGTCTTATATCGTTCGTAATATTTTAAAGATGGTGCTCGACACAGGCTCCATGTTCGAGATTGCACCAAAGATCGGTCCGTCGTTCGTCACGTGCCTCGCGCGTCTTAATGGTTATGTAGTGGGCGTTATGGCTAATGACCCTAATTATTCGGGCGGAGCTATGACCCGGGCGTCAGCTATGAAAATGGAGAAGTTCATCGATCTTTGCGACACATTCCATATTCCCATCGCCAATTTCGCCGATGTACCCGGTGTTATGCCTGGCCTAGCCGCTGAGAAATCGGGTACCATCCGTGCCGTCTTAAAATGTCTCGCCTCCATAGAACAAAGTCAAACCCCTTGGGTGACCATCATCATGAAACGCGCGTTTGGCCTTGCTGGCGGCATGCATGGGCGCAAACGTGGCATAAATCTTCGCTATGCATGGCCGTCTGCCTACTGGGGCTCAATCCCTTTAGAGGGAGGAATTTGGGCCGCTTACCGTAAGGACATAGAAAGCTCCAATGACCCGGAAGCGCGACTCGCTGAACTTGAAAAGCATTATGCGAAATATACATCGCCCTTCCGAACTGCAGAAAGATTTGCCATTTCAGATATAATCGATCCGCGCGATACACGAGAAATTCTCTGCGATTGGGTCGAGGAAGCCTATGAAATTACGAAATCCCATCTGGGGCCGGTTAGTAAGACTATGAGACCATAGAAAGCGGAGGAGACCGTTAGCGTGGGAATTGAAATCAACCGTCTAGGCGACGTCATGCTGGCCGAAGTTCGGGGCGTCGATATCACAAAAACGATCAAGCCCGGAACTTGGTCTAAGATTAACCAGGCATTTCTCGATCACGGTGTGTTGGTGTTTCGTGACCAGCCATTGACGCCGAGGCTCATGGTACAGTTCGCCAGCCATTTCGGTGAATTGCAGCCGCATGTCACGAAGAAATATTGGCACCCGGAATTCAACGAACTCATCGTCATGACCAATCTGGATGAAAACGGCAAGATCAACCCGGAAGATGATTCCCGCGGTGACACCTGGCACACTGACATGTGTTATTTCGAAGAACCGGCCAAAGCGACAATGCTGCATACGCAGCAAATTCCCGACATGGGCGGTGATACGCAGTTCGGTAACATGACAAAGGCCTTCGAGGAAATGCCGATACCGCTGAAAAGCCGTATCGAGAATAAGATAGCGACATTCCGCTATGGCGGCGTGCGGGTCACTGGCCAAGAACGACTGGAGAAAGCCGACAGAGGCAAACCGCCAGTGCCCCATCCCGCTATCTCCACCCACCCCGAGACCGGCGGACGCTCGGTCTTTGTCAATCCAGCCCATGCGGTTTCCATCGAAGGCATGGAAGATGATGAAGCGTGGGAGCTGATGGAAGAGGTCTTCGCATGGTGTATCCAAGAACGCTTCCAGGACCGCCACCAATGGCGCATGAACGATACGGTTATCTGGGACAATCGTTGCTGCTGGCACCGTGCTACCGCAGACAACCCGCTGCGACAGCCGCGTATTTTTCTAAGAACCACCGTGCGCGGGAGGCGGACGCACTGACGTCTATGGCAAATCCACCAGCTTATGGGTTTGCACACTCACCCTCCACTGCGGGTTCGCGGTGCAATAATCGGCGGCAAGTGCAGTATTCAAATCACGCACCGGCCCATCCATAGGCTGCAGTAGAAAATGATCAAACTCAAGTCCCGCAAATCGCTCTGGCGCGCCGCCTTCCTGCGGGTAGACCAACTTCAGCTCATTACCAGATTTTTGTACGAGGGGCGCATCCGTTTTTGGGCTGACGCAGATCCAATCGAGGCCGTCCGGAACTTTTATGGTACCATTGGTTTCGACACCCACCTCAAATCCTTCTTCTTTGAAGGCAATGATTAACGCAGCGTCCACCTGCAAAAGCGGCTCGCCGCCGGTGCAGACCACATAAGGTACGCCTTCTTCAGCTTCAGCCACCCAAATCGCTGCCACTGTCGCGGCCAGCGCCGTGGGTGTCGCAAACTTGTCGCCGCCGGGACCATCTGTACCGACGAAGTCCGTATCACAAAACCGGCAAACAGCTTTGTCTCTATCCTTCTCCAAGCCGGTCCATAAATTACACCCGGAAAAACGGCAAAATACCGCCGGGCGTCCCGATTGCAGGCCTTCGCCTTGGAGCGTGAAATAGATTTCCTTAACGCTGTACGTCATCTGACACTCGGGTGATTTGGGCAGCTATCTTGCCGCTCCGTTCAGTTCCGGCTTTAATGCCTGAAAACGAAACAACAATCGAGTCATCGAATCATAGCACGACTGACATTATGGGAGGACGGCCCGTGAGCATCACCGGCGATCTCGTGGAAATCTTAGTGTCTACCAAGACCAAAGACATCCCTGAAGAAGCACAAGAGCTTGCACGGCAGGTTTGTTTAGATGGTATCGGCGTGATGATTGCAGGCGCGGGCGAGCCACTGGGGCTTGGCCGTCTAGCTTTCGAATACACCAAGGAACTCGGCGGCGAACCAACATCGAGCCTAATTTGCGGCGGCTTCAAATCGAACGCGTTGAACGCAGCATACGCCAATGGCTGCCTAGCCCATGCACTCGATTTCGATAATACCTGGTGGCCGCTCAATCACCCCACCTCGCCCACCTTGCCAGCCATTCTCGCCATCGCGGAGCGAGACGGCTGTTCCGGTTCAGATATCGTTCGCTCAATCGTTTTGTCCTTTGAAGTACAAGGGCGTATGCGGGTCGCTTCAGCCTCTATCGACGCGGGCACCGGCTTTCATAAGCCAGGAGTTTCGGGACTGATGGGTGCGGTTACCGCATCGGGCATTTTACTTGAGCTTGATGAAGATCAATTTTTGCGCGCCTTCGGTATCGGCGGTTCGCGCGCCGGGTCCATTTCTACCAATACCGGCACCATGACCAAATCTAGCCATTCAGGCCATGCCGCCCGCATGGGCGTTGAGTGTGCCACGCTGGCTAAAATCGGCTGGACCGCTAACAAAGATATGTTCGGCGCCGGCGGCTTTCTCGAGCTGTTTTACGGCGCAGACCATGTGGACCGCGATTTGTTACTGAAAGGATTCGCCGATCCTTTCCGAATGATCGATCCTGGTGTCGGCTTTAAGAAACATCCGGCCAATTATTTCACCCATCGGCCCATCGATGCGTCAATTGAATTGGCCACGAAGCATGATCTAAAGCCGGAGAATATCGATAGCGTCACGGTAGATTTTCCGACCTTCCATTACGTCAACCGACCACAGCCGGAAACTGGGCTCGATGGTAAGTTCAGCGTTCAATACGCTACCACCGTGGCACTGTTAGACCGCAAAGTGAAGGTGGCAACCTTCTCTGATAAGAGACGTTTCTCAGCCGATGTTAAAGACCTTCTGCCGCGCGTAAAACTAAATATGCGCGATGACATTCCACGCAGTTTCCAGGATTGCTATGCCATCGTCACCGTCAATACCAAGGACGGCCAGGAATTTATGGAGCGTTGCGACAAGCCGCGCGGCATCTGGGGCATTCCGCTGACCCGTGACGAGCGCCTCGCCAAATTCCGCGATTGTTGTGAATTAGCCCTACCCAGTGAACACACTGAACAGCTCATCAAAATCATCGAAGGGCTGGATAGCTTGGATAACGTTACCGAACTCATGGACATTATTCGTGACGGCAAAGCCATCACGCCGGAATGGAATGGCTAATTAATCCACTTTAAGGGAGAAATTAAGAATGTCTGAAGCATATGATGTTGTCATAATCGGCGCCGGAAACGCGGCCATGGCCTCTGCTATGTCGGCCCATGAAGAAGGCGCCAGCATCGTCGTTCTGGAAAAAGCACCGAAAGAATTTCGCGGTGGCAACACTCGATTCGCCGGTGGCCTCTTCCGAGTGTCCTTCCAAAACCGCGAGCAGATCGACAAGGTCTGTGAAAAAAACGGTAATCCGGACGAAGTCAACATGCCGGTCTACACCCATGACGACTTCTACAACGACGTACAACGCGTGGCCGGCGGCCAATCTAATGATGAACTGCTGCGCTTCATGGTCGAAAACTCTCTTGATGCAGTGCAGTGGATGACCGATATCGGCGTCAATCTTAACTACAACAAACTATCGGCTCTCAAGAAGGACGCCGAAGGCCGCACTGATGTGCCAAAGGGTGGCCCTGTGCGCTCCGTCGGCGATGGCATCGGGCTCTCGAATGACTGGTTCGATGTAGTCGACACGGCGGGCATTCCTGTACTCTACGAAACCGCCGCGCTCGATTTCGTGCGCGATGGCAGCGGGAAGGTTACGGGCGTGTTGGTGCGAGGGCCGGAAGGCGAGCGTGTGATCGACGCGAAGGCGACCGTCGTTGCCAATGGCGGCTTCCATTCGAGCCCTGCCATGCGCACTGCCTATCTCGGCCAGGAATGGTGCAACGTGAAAATACGCGGCACCCGCTACAACACGGGTGAAATCATTCAGGCTGCGGTGGACCGAGGCGCAGAAGCCTTTGGCGATTGGTCCGGTTGCCACGCCACACCGATTGATCTAGACGCCCCGCAATATGGCGACTTTGAACTGACTGACAAAACTAATCGGCTCTCCTATCCATTCTCCGTGATGGTCAATTTGAACGGGGACCGCTTTGTCGATGAGGGCGAAGATATCAAGTTTAACACCTACGCTAAGACGGGCCGTGCGATCCTCAATCAGCCATTCGGTGTGGCATTCCAAATTTTCGACCAAAAGAACGTCCCGTATTTCGAACCCCGCTATAAGACAGGCAAGCCAGTCGAGGCAAATACACTCGAAGACCTAGCAAAAGGTATTGCAGAACGCTATAAGCCGCTCGAATTCAATGTGGAAAATTGCCTGAAAACGTTGGAAAAATACCAAAAGGCTGTTGTCGCCGATAAAGAGTTTGTGCCGGACACGAAAGACGGCAATTCGACCAAAGGTCTTGCCCTTGAAAAAACCAATTGGGCACTGAAACTCGATACACCGCCGTATCTCTGCTACGCGGCCACTTGCGGGCTCACCTTCACCTTCGGTGGTATCAAAACGAATGTTGAGGCTGAGATCATCGACATTAACGGTAAGCGTATCGAAGGCCTCTGGGGCGCCGGTGAGTGCCAGGGCGGGTTCTTCTACAACAACTATCCCGCTGGTTCCGGTCTCACACGTGGCACCGTTTATGGCCGCGTTGCCGGACGCAACGCAGCCAAATACGCTCAACGGAACGCCTAACCGCACATATGCTTCGACAGGCGCAGCATAAGGCCAGTGCAAAGCCCTCGCCCTGAGCTTGTCGAAGGATACAAGATGCTTCAGGAGTATCACCCCATGACCGCTCACACAAAACTGCTGGCCTCCTTCGCCGCCGTGCTTCGCTATGACGACATACCGACTTCCTGCGTTGAAGCCGCTAAGGCATGCGTCCAAGACAACGTAGCCGCCTGTATTTTTGGGGCAACGACCCCATGGACAAAAACGGTCATCGATTACGCTCAAAAAATCGGCGTTGGCGGCACGTCAACAATTCTTGGTGCTAAGGGGCCAAAGGTACATGCAGCGCTTGCGGCACTCGGAAATGGCGCGTCCTCCCACGCCTTCGAAATGGACTCGGTACGCATGCCATCGACGGGAATTCACCCCGGCGCCTCCGCGGTACCGCCTGCGATAGCAGTTGCCGAAGAAATCGGTGCATCGGGCAAGGACGTGATTACCGCATTCGTAGCCGGCATGGAGGTGATGACCCGCGTCGGCTTGGCCACACACCACAGCTCAGAGACAAAGGGCTTTCATGCACCGGGCCTAACCGGCACTATTGGCTCAACAGCCGTGGTCGGCAACCTTCTCGGACTTGATGAAAAGCAAATGGCTAATGCATTGGGTGTCGCGGGTTCGCTTTGCTCCGGCCTCATGGAATTCACTAGAGCCGGCAATGGCGCGATGGTCAAACGTCTTCATATTGGGCGTGCCTGTGAAAATGGCGTCATGGCAGGAAAATTGGCCGCCGAAGGATTCGAGGGACCGGATACGGTGCTCGAAGGCGAATTCGGTTATATGAATGCATTCGCTATAGACCCGGATCTATCGGAAATTTCCAAAGACTTGGGCACCGTGTGGCATACGGACACGATCGGCTATAAGCGCTGTGCGCTGCATGGTGGCGCGCAAGGGCCTGTCCAGGCCCTGGAGGAGTTGCGCGCAGAAGGTGGCTTCAGCCCGGAAGAGATCGAGGCCATAACCTATGGAACTAGCGCCAAAATATGCAGCAATCACAATATCCAAGAACCGGTCGATTTGGTCGGTGTGCAATTCGGCCTACCCTTCGCCATTGCCATGTCCGCCTATGTTGACGTGACTGACCCATATCAGGTTTACCAAACCGACCCGTACGACGAGAAAATTCGCGCCCTCTCTCGACGCACCACAATCGAGGTCGATGAGGAAACTAAGAAACCCGGTCACGCTTGGTGGTGTCGCCTAGATGTAGAACTGAAGGACGGCAAAAAATATCAAAAAATTATTCCGTGGTTCCGCGGCTCACCAAAATCCCCCATGAGCCAGGAAGAGCAAGACCGCAAGTTTCGGCTCGCCACTGCAAATCAGGATGAAACCGCACGTAATGGATTGCTCGCTCGGATCAAGGATTTGGAGAATCAACAGAATATGGCGACACTGCTCGGATAAGCTTAGACTGGGAGCAAAGGAAATACCCCCATGGCCGACGACCAAGTAAAGCCCACCTATCGTCCCGAAGTATTCCGAGCCGAGAACTTGGAGCACGCAAAATCGATCATCCTCACACCAGAAGATTCGACCACCCAGGAACGATGGGAAAAGGAAACCCCCTATCTTGCCGATGAAGCGGTCTCGTATCTAGGACTTAGCCCGGATATGGTCGTCCTTGATTACGGCTGTGGCGTGGGACGTATGGCAAAAGCGCTTATCGAGCGTTCGGGATGTACAGTGATCGGTGTTGATATCAGCCAAGAAATGCGCGAACTCGCACCGGCCTATGTAGAGGACGACCGTTTCACGATCTGCGCTCGACCGGCTTTGGAGGCTATGATTTTCAATGGCCTGCGCGTCGACGCCGCGATCGCCGTTTGGATTTTGCAGCATTGTCCCGATGTAGAATCGGAAATCGACGTAATCAAATCCTCCCTTGTGCCCAGCGCACCACTCTTCGTTTGCAATAATTTACAAGCTGTCATTCCAACAGATCTCGGCTGGGTAGATACTGGCTTCGAAGTGAAATCACTGCTTGCAGACAGCTTTGATGAAATAAGTCGCTCGCGGCTATCGTCGGAATTTGTGGCACCGCTCGTATCTGCCACTGGCTTTATGGGAAAATACAAAAACAAGAGTGACTAACGATGGATGAAGAACAGGCAATGACGGTTCTCCGCGCTTTTGGCAAAGCCTTTAACAAGGCTGATGTAGACGCTATTTTAGAATGTGTAACCGATGATTTTGAATGGCGGCTTGCAGAAGGCGAAGAGGCACCGGACGGTAAAATCGTCAAAGGCAAAGAAGCGGTACGTGCGGCCTTGGAAGAGCGCGACCAGACCACCAAATCCATGCGCTTTTCGGAAACGTCAGTGCACTTTGCCGGCGACGCTGTCGTCGGCTGCTTCCGCGCCACGGGCGAAATGACCGACGGTACAAAAATCGATCAACGCGGTGTTGATATATACGAATTCCAAGATGGAAAAATTGCCGTGAAAGACAGCTATTGGAAGCGGATAATCTGATAGCACGGTAGACCCTACCTAGGCCGCCTTAAAGCGAGTGTTTTGGCTGGAATGTCGTGGGTCGCGGCGCATCTAAATCTTCAAGGGCTACGCTTAATGCGCCAACCTCCAATTTGATAGCCCCACCACCGGCAAAATGCATCGCCACCAACCCGTCCGCATAGTTTACGGATAAAAGCTCAAGAAATTGATTGCGGTTCTTCCGGTTTATACCCCGAAAAGCGGCTTTTTGCACTTGGTCAAATCGCAAGCCCGCAAGCACGCGCATGCCTGTTCGCTTACCATCACATTCCCAGCAATATCGGCTTGCCACCAAAACAAACGAATTTTCTTCTCTGAGGAATGCGATATCGCCAATTAGCACCACCGCATCCTGCAACAAGGCGGACATAACTGACAAATCCTGCAGTGAGCGCGCCCTGAGGCGAACTTGTCCTGTGTCTTCGTCATCAGCCATACCCTATTCCCCGATGCGTTTAATCTCCGCGCCACATGCGGCGAGCTTTTCTTCGAGGCGTTCATAACCCCGGTCCAAATGATAGACACGGTTCACGATGGTCTCCCCTTCCGCTGCCAGACCAGCAATGACCAAGCTAACGGATGCCCGTAAATCCGTGGCCATAACCGGAGCGCCGGTCAGGCTTTCGGCACCACGCACCATCGCGGAGCCACCATGGAGATTGATGTTCGCGCCCATGCGAGATAATTCCGGTACGTGCATAAACCGATTCTCAAAAATAGACTCAGTAATCATAGAGGCGCCGTCAGCCAAACTCATCAACGCCATGAATTGTGCCTGTAAGTCTGTCGGAAAGCCTGGAAACGGCTCGGTCATCACATCCACACCGGTAAGCCTACCGTTGGGACATGAAACCTGTATGCCCCCATTAGCTTCGCTCACCTGGGCGCCCGCTTCATTGAGTTTCTCCA
>MDTB01086031.1_pt1 | contig 13417 bp, 12 predicted proteins | sample 811161 | NCBI WGS metagenome assembly MDTB01 (sample SAMN05326650, study PRJNA326480) | marine metagenome | isolation source: seawater | place: Mediterranean Sea | collected 2009
AGATTTCTTTTGATGGTAAAAATGTTATTTGTGTTCCTGTTTCTTTTGATTTTCCTATAATTTTAAGTGGAGCTTTTGCTTTTCCATCTTTAAATTCCATAAAGTATTTTTTTCCATCTCTATTGATTTCTAACTTTAATTTTTCAGATAATGCATTAACTACTGAAACACCAACACCATGAAGTCCACCAGACACTTTATAAGAATCATGATCAAATTTACCACCTGCATGAAGTTGTGTCATAATCACTTCTGCAGCAGACACTTTTTCACTTTTATGTAGATCAACAGGAATTCCTCTACCATCATCTATGACAGCAATGGTACCATCGGAGTTTATCTTAATATCAATATTTTTACAGTATCCAGCTAGCGCTTCATCAATCGAATTATCAACAACTTCATAAACCATATGATGTAAACCGGTGCCATCATCAGTATCACCAATATACATTCCTGGTCTTTTTCTAACCGCCTCAAGACCTTTTAATACTTTTATGGAGTCAGCTTGATATTTGGAATTATTTTGCATATTTTAATATTTGGAAATTACGTATTTATAACATTTTTTTTTAAAAAATGAGGAAAATTAATTTATAAAATATCTATAAAACATCAAATAAGCCTTGTGTTTTAAAGATTATTTGACGTTATTAATAAAATAATTAAAAGTTTTTTATAAAGTATATTAACGTCAAATTTTTTGAAGTTTTATAAAAATTTTAATGAACAAACTTTAAACACATTAGTTTAAATATATTAATTAAAATTATATATTGGTCAGCAACAATAATTGGAGTAGTTTAAATTTATTATGATTAATAAAGGTATCATTTTAGCAGGAGGATCCGGCACAAGATTGAGCCCTTTAACTAAAGCTGTAAATAAACAACTCTTACCTATTTATGATAAACCTTTAATTTTTTATCCTTTATCTATTTTAATGCTTGCAAATATTAAGAATATTTTACTAATTGTAAATCCTGGCCAAATAGAAAATTTTAAATACCTTTTAGGCAATGGCAAAAGATTTGGTATAAAAATTCAGTACAAAATACAAAAAAAACCTAAAGGACTCGCAGATGCTTTCATTTTAGGTAAAAATTTTATCAAAAAAGACAATGTAGCTTTAATTCTCGGAGATAATTTTTTTTACGGACAAAGCTTGACTGATAAACTTCAAAAATCTTTGATTCATAATAAAGGTGCTAGAATTTTTTTAAAAAATGTTAAAAAACCTGAAAATTTTGGAGTAGCAAAAATTATAAATAATAAAATAAAAAAAATTGTAGAAAAACCAAAAAAATTTATTTCAGACTATGCAATTACAGGATTATATTTTTTTGATAATGAAGTTGTAAATTATGCCAAAAAGTTAAAGCCTTCAAAAAGAGGTGAAATAGAAATTACAGATATTTTAAATATTTATAAAAATAATGGAAACTTAAGTTATGAACATATAGGTAGGGGAGCCATTTGGTCTGACGCAGGAAAAATTGAAGATATGACAAATATTTCTTCTTTTGTCGAGTCTGTTGAAAAAGTACAATCAATTAAAATTGCATGTCTTGAAGAAATTGCTTTATCAAAAAAATGGATTAATAAAAAAATAATTTTAAAAAATATAAATTTCTATGGAAATTGTGATTATGGCAATTATTTAAAAAAATTATAATACTTTGAAAAAAAAAATTATACTTTTAACTGGTACAACTGGATTTATTGGTTCTAAATTTCTTTCATTTGCCCTTTCAAAAAATTTTTTAATAATAGATATTTTAAGAAAAAAAAATAAGAATAATAAAAAAATAAAAAAATTAAAAAAGTTATATCCTAAGAAATATAAAAATATTTTCTTTGTTAATAATAATGAACTTTTAGAGAAACTTAAAAATATTAAAGTAGATTATTTTATTAATTTTGCCACATTATATAATAATGATCACTCTCATCATCAAATAAAAGATTTTATAAATTCAAATATATTATTCCCAACTACAATTTACGATATCATAAGTGGAAAAACAAAAAAAATGATTAATTTTGGAAGTATGATGCAACATTCAAAAAGAGAAAATTTAGTATCAAAGAATTTTTACAGTGCAACAAAGAATGCTTTTGAAATGATAAGCAACTACTATACTAAAATAAATAATAAAACAAAATTTTATAATATTAAATTTTATGAAAGCGTTGGAGATAATGATAATCGAAAAAAAATAATACCAACAATAATTAATAATTATAAGAAAAAGATAACAACTAGAATCTTATCAAAAAAATTAGCTCTAAATATAATTCATACAGATGATATAATTAATTCAATCATGATATTACTAAATAACAATATAAAATCTGGATCATATTGTATAAAAAACAAGCATAATATTAAGATAAGTAGTCTAATAAATAATTTTAATAAAGGAATAAAAAGTAAGATAAAAGTGAAATATGGAAATAAACCAACTTTATCTAATTTTACTCATAACTTAAAGATATTACCTAAATGGAAACCAACTAAAAACTTAGAAAAAAAAATAATTAAAATTTTCAATAATGAAATTAATAAAAACTAAAATAAAAAACTTATTAATCGTAAAAACAAATATTTATAAAGATCGTAGAGGTTTTTTTAAGGAAATAGAAAAATCTAATATTCTAAAAAAAAAATTTATTTTTGATTGTGTCTCATTTTCGAAAAAAAATACGTTAAGAGGTTTACATCTGCAAAAAAAAAATTCTCAGGCTAAATTAATTACTGTAGTACATGGAAAAATTTTAGACGTTGTTGTCGATCTTAGAAAAAATTCAAAAACTTATGGAAAATATTTTTCGATAACAATGTCACATAACTCTGATTTTTCTTTATTTATACCAGAGAGTTTTGCTCATGGTTTTATATGCTTATCTAAAACTTGTACAATTTATTATAAATGTACAAATTACCGTGATCAAAAAAGTGAAATTACATTAAAATGGAATGACAAAGATCTAAAAATTAAATGGCCAACTAAAAAACCTATACTTTCTGAAAAAGATAAAAAAGGTATGCCTTTCTCTGAATATTAAATATATGCTTCCCAAAATTTTTAAACCAAAAAATGAATATGATTTAATAAGACTCGGAAAAAATAATGATGGTGGATATCTTGTTGAAAAAGAATCTTTAACTCAAGCTAAAAGTTTAGTTAGCTTTGGTATTGCTTTTGATTGGAGTTTTGAAAAACATTTTTCGAAATTAAAAGATTGTCCAATTCATTGTTATGATCCATCAATAAAATATTCTAATATAAAAAAATTTTCACGAAAAAATATAATTAATTTATTTAAAATTAAAAATTTATTTAATAAAAATTTATTAAAAGAAACAGTTAATAATATTTTTTTATATAATGATTATAAGAAATTCTTTTCTAACAAGGTTATTCATTATGAATCATCAATAGGAGTGGGAAATAATAAAATAAATTTTTCTGAAATAATAAAAAAAATCAAATCTTATCCTATATTTCTTAAAATTGATATTGAAGGATCAGAATATAGAATTTTAGATGATATAATAAACTATCAAGATAAAATCTCTGGACTAGTTATTGAATTTCATAATATAGATTTACATAAAGAAGTAATTTCTAATTTTATAGATAAATTTAGTTTATCGTTGTGTCATATCCATGGACAAAATCCTTTGGGTTCCAACTATTTAGACTCAAATAATGATCCCATTCAAGTTGAAATGACTTTTTCAAAATCAAAAAATATAATATCATCTGAACCTAAAATTCCTCATCCATTAGACCAGTCTGCAGACTTTAGATTTAAAGATGTGAAATTAAATTTTATGGATTAATTTTTGGCGGAGAGAGTGGGATTCGAACCCACGGTACCTGTGAAGATACACACACTTTCCAAGCGTGCGCCTTAAACCGCTCGGCCATCTCTCCTAAATAATAGATATTATTTAAATTTTATTGAAATTACATTTAATTTATTTATTCATAACAATTACATATAAATATATTTAAATATGAAGACATTCTGCATTTCTATTTATAATCAAAACTATTCTTTTTTTGTTGAAAATAATCTTACACCAGTAGGACTAGGTAATAATCAATTTAATAAAGAATGGATAAATGATAAGTTTGAAAATGATATATCAAAAAAAAATGAAAATTTTGGTGAATACTCCTTTCATTATAGATTATGGAAAGATAGTTCATTGAATGAGAGAAAAGATGATTGGGTTGGTTTTTGTACTTATAGAAGATTCTGGATAAATAAAAAATCTCAGGAACCTAAAAATATGAAAGAATTAAGTCTTTCTATTTTAAAAGAAGTGCCAACAGAATGGAATAATTATGATTGCATTTTAGCTGAACCAATAGTTCTGGGTAAGCAAAAACTTATGAAACTTTTAAAAAACAATTTTATGTATATTTTAAAAAAACCATCAATTTTAGTCAATAGATGTTCCATCAAAGATCACTTTAATCTCAATCATGGAAAGTTTTTTCTTGATAGTGCGATTAAATTATTAGAAGTAAACGAACAAAAGAAGTTTCACAACTATTTAAATGGTTATGAATTTAATCCTCATAATTTATTCATATGTAAAAATTTTCAATTATTAGAAAATTTTTATAATAAGATTTTTAATTGGTTATTTAAATGTGAAGTAATATTTGAAAAATTTGACTTAGATACATACGGGAAAAAAAGAATTTATGGTTTTTTAGCTGAAAGATATATGCCTTTTTGGTTTAAAGAAAATTCAAAAACTTTAAATTGGCCATATACATATTTTGATACAAATAAAATTAATTAATGACTGTTAAAATTTTTGACTGCATCACTTTCTATAATGCAAATATGCTATTTGATTTAAGATATAACATTTTAAAAGACTACGTTGATTATTTTGTTGTTTGTGAAGCAAACAAAACTCATACAGGGCATTATAAAGGATATAATTTCGATAATAAATTTAAGTCTAAGTATGGTGAAAAAATTATATATATCCAAGTAGATGATTTACCAGAGATCAATATAAAAGGGAAAAAAGACTACCATCTATTAAAAATTCAAATGGAAAATCTATTTAAAGGTATTGTTAATGCTAAAGATGATGATTTAATTATTTTTTCAGATGAAGATGAAATACCAAACCCATCAACTATTTCTCATTTTAAAAAAGAAGATTATAAATTTGGGCTTTTTCTTCAAAATATGTATTATTACAAGTTTAATATTCTAGGTTTAGATGAGGGCAATGGAAATTGGGCAGGATCTAGAATTTGTAAAAGAAAGAATTTAAAATCTTTTTTTGATTTTAAAATTTTAAAAAAAAAAAATATTAATTATCCTTTTTGGAGAATTGATAAAGAAAAAAGTGTTCAATTAATTTTAAATGGTGGATGGCATTTTACTTATCTTATGACTCCAGATGAAATATCACAAAAAATAGAAAATATGGCTCACACTGAATTTAATAAAGCTAAATTTAAAAATTTAGATAATATTAAAAAAAATATTGATAATTTGGTAGATCCTTTTGGACGAAATTTAAGACTTAAAAAAATAAAAATTGATGATAGTTATCCTAATTATTTACTACAAAACCTTGATCTATATAAAGACTGGATATTAAATTGATACCTATAACAAAACCATTTTTAAATAAAAATGATTTAAAACATATAAAAAATGTTTTAACCTCTAAAATACTTACAGATGGTTACTATCAAGCTAAAACTGAAAGTATTATAAAAAATTATCTGAAGTCAAAATTTGTTGCAGTTACACATAGCTGTACAGCTGCTCTAGAAATTTCAGCTATTTTAATAGATCTTAAGCCTGGAGATGAAGTAATATTGCCATCCTATGGTTTTGTTTCTATTGCTAATGCAATTGTATTAAGAGGGGCAAAACCAATTTTTGCAGAAATTAATCCTATCGATTTAAATATTTCATTTAATGATATTAAAAAAAGAATATCAAAGAAAACTAAAGCTATATATGTAATCCACTATGCCGGTAACGCATGTGAGATAGAAAAAATATCAAGATACGCAAAATCAAAAAAAATATTTCTAATTGAAGATGCTGCTCATGCTTTTCTTGGTAAATACAAAAAAAAATATTTAGGAACTTTTGGAGATATAGGTGTTTTTAGTTTTCATGAAACCAAAAATATAATTGGAGGCCAAGCAGGATGTATTTCACTTAATAACCGAAATTTTATACAAAGAGCTAATTATATTTTAGACAAAGGCACTAATAGAAAAATCTATATAAAAAATTATAAAAAAAAAATAATATTATCAAAAAATAATAAAAAATTTTATAGTTGGGTAGATCTTGGCTCTGAATATCGAGCTCCAGAACTTTCTTGTGCGCTATTATATTCCCAATTGCTTAAAATAAAAAAAATACAGCAAAGAAGAAAAAAAAATTGGCTTATTTTTAAAAGATTAATATCTAAATTAAATACAAAAAAATTTTTCTTAATAGAACCTAATAAAAAATCAACAAGTGCTTACCATATATTGGGATTAATTTTTAAAACTCCCTCACTAGCTAGTAAATTTAAAAACGCTTTTCAAAATAAAAAAATTGCGGCTACGTTTCACTATGTACCTCTTCATAAATCAAAAATGGGTAAAAAATTTTGTAATTACAAACTTCCGATAACCGAAAATATTTACAATAGAGTTGTTAGATTGCCTCTATTTTCAGAAATGGCAAATAAAGAAATAAAAAAAATATCCAATTTAATATTAAGATTATTCAACTAAATATAAAATATCTAATATTAGTTTTTGACATTTGCTTTGTTTGATTAAAACACATCATAGATAAATTTTTAGAATATTTGTGGTCGATTATTTTTATTTTTTTTTGTATTACTTTTTGCCAATCATATTTTTCATAAAAATTAATAACTTGTTTTTTACAAATTAGCATTGAGTGTAATTTTGATTTCTTAATAACTTTTACCGTTAAATTTAAAAGTTTATGACCTATTTCAAGTTTTCTATATTTTTTTAAAACAATAAGAGTATCAAAATATAGATATCTTTTTTTTTTTTTATTTAATAGAAAATTTCTTTTTCTTAAAGAAACATACCCAATTAATTTTCCTTTAAAATAGCCTAGATTATGAATATCTCCATCTTTCATGTTTGCTTTAAACCAATTTATTTGAGATTTAATTCCGTACCTCCAATGAGTATTTTTTAATTTACATATGCTCTGAATATCTTTTTTTTTTAGGTTTTTTGTTAATTTAGATTTTAATAACAACTTTTTCATACTATTTAATTTTTTTTACAACAGCTATATTTTTTAAATACAAAATTTTTAATCTTTCATTGAAAGTTTCACAAAACTTTTCAAAACCTTTATATGACTGAATGCTTATATTTTTATTTGTATTTACTACATCATCAAAAATAATTAATCCTCCAGTATTTAATAATTTATAACTTTCAATTGCATCGCTTAAAATATCTTCTCCATTATGAGACCCATCAATATATATAAAATCAAAAGAGATTTTTTTTTTTAAAAGCTCTCTCAAAGCTATTACGGAATCTTTTTTAATTTTACTAAAGTTGTATCCTTTTAAATTTTCGTCAAATTTTTTTTCTATTTCAGTAAAATTAACATCTAAAGATTCTGAATTAATGTTACTTTCACTCCACAAATCTATAACTGTCACTTTTGAATTTGGATAATTTGATAAAATATTAAGTGCAGATAATCCCTCAAAAGAACCAATTTCTAAATATGAAAAATCTTTACTTAATTCATTTGGCAAATAATGAGCAAATATTTCAAAATTATTTAAAAACCATTTATGAGAAAAACTTTTATTTTCAATTAATTTTTCAAATCTTATTTTATTTTCTCTATATCTTAAAGAAATTTTTTTTTTTAATAATCTAGACTTTATTATAATTAAAAAATTTTTAATTTTAAATAAAACCAATTTTATATTTAACATCTTATTTTTCTTTATTAATTTTTAATACTCCTATAAATGCCTCTTGAGGTATTTCAACTCTTCCAAATTGTTTTGATCTAGCTTTACCTTTTTTTTGTTTTTCTAATAATTTTCTTTTTCTATCTGTAGCACCACCACCATGAATTTTAGTCAACACATCTTTTTTAAAACCTTTAATTGTTTCTCTAGCAATTATCTTACCTCCAATAGCTGCTTGAACTGGTATCATAAAATTATGTCTTGGAATCAAATCTTTTAATTTTTCACAAACTTCTCTACCTGTTTTCTGTGCAAAATCTTTATGTATCATCATTGCTAATGCGTCTACTGGCTCACTATTTACTAAAATTCCAAGTTTAACTAGATCGCCTTCTTTATGGCCAATTATTTCATAATCAAAACTGGCATAGCCACTTGTCATAGATTTTATACGATCATTAAAATCAAATACTACCTCGTTTAAAGGAATTTCATAACTTAAAACTGCTCTATTTCCTGAATAACTTAAATTAGTTTGATTGCCTCTTTTGTCCTGACACAATTTTATAATTGAACCAAGATATTCATCTGGAGTTATAATTGTAGCTTTAATCCACGGTTCTTCAATCGATTTAATCAATGTAGGATCGGGTAAAGCTGTCGGATTTTGCAAATCAATAATGTCACCGTTGTTTAATTTTACTTTATATACAACACCCGGAGTTGTTGTTAGTAAATTAACATCAAATTCTCTTTCTAATCTTTCCGTAATTATTTCAAGATGAAGTAATCCTAAAAATCCACATCTAAAACCCAATCCTAAAGCTGATGACGACTCAGCCTCAAATGAAAAACTTGCATCATTTAATTGTAATTTAGCAAGTCCATCCTTAAGTTTTTGATATTCAGAACTGTCCACTGGAAATAATCCACAAAATACAACTGGCTTACTTGGCTTAAAACCCGGCAAAGCTTGTACTTTATTTTTAGACGCATCACAAATAGTATCACCGACTTTTGTTTCAGATAAAACTTTAATTCCAGTCGTAATAAAACCAATCTCACCTGTATTTAATTCGTTAATATCTTTTGGTTTAGGTGTAAAAACGCCTACCTTTTCAATTATATAGTCCTGGTTTGTTGAGAGCATCTTGATTTTCATATTTTTAGTAATTTTGCCATTAATAACTCTTACTAAAATTACTACACCTAGATATGTATCGTACCAGCTGTCAACTAATAAACATTTTAAATCTTCACTTGGATTTCCTTTAGGACTAGGTAGTTGACTTATAATCTGTTCTAAAATTTCATCTATACCTTCGCCAGTTTTACCAGAACATGGAACTGCTTTTTCTGTATCGATACCAATAACATCTTCAATCTGTTGTTTAGTTTTCTCTAAATCAGAAGCAGGCAAATCTATTTTATTTAGAACAGGAATAATTTCATGATTAGTATCTAAAGCCTGATAAACGTTAGCTAATGTTTGAGCTTCAACTCCTTGGGTACTATCAACAATTAATATAGATCCTTCGCAAGCATAAAGTGATCTACTCACCTCATAACTAAAGTCTACGTGGCCAGGTGTATCGATAATATTTAGAATATAATTTTTTCCATCTTTTGCTTCATAATTCAATTTTACTGTTTGAGCTTTAATAGTTATTCCTCTTTCTCTTTCAATGTCCATTGAGTCTAGAACTTGTGCTTTCATTTCTCTATCAGTTAGTCCACCACACTTATGAATAATTCTATCGGCAATAGTTGATTTTCCATGATCAATATGTGCAATAATTGCAAAATTTCTAATATTATCAATAGTGCTCATTTTATTTTTTAAGATCGAATTTTAGCACCAGTTTTATTTTCTACTGTATCAATAATTAATTTATTTAATTTTTCTAAATCTTCTTCTTTTAAGGTTTTGCTCATTGACTGTATTGTCACATTTAAAGCTATAGACTTCTTATCATTTGGAATATTTTCACCTTCATAAATATCAAAAATATTTACATCTCTAATAAGTTCCTGATCAATGTTTGAAATAATTTCCACTAACTCTTGAGATTTAAAATTTTTATCTATTACAAAAGCAAAATCTCTTTCTGATTTTTGAAAATCAGATACCAAGTATAAAGTTTTTTGATCTTTAAGTGATTTTTTTGAATCTTTTAAATTATCTAAGAATATTTCAAATCCTATTAAAGCTTCAGTTTTTATATCTATTTTTTTTAAAATATTAGGATGAAATTCTCCAAAATAAGAGGCAACTTTTTCTTTTTTTTTATTTAAAAAAATTCTACCAGATTTACCAGGATGATAATAATTCGGAGTCTGATCATCTATAAAAATTTTTGATTTTTCATACCCTAGTTCCTCTAATGTTTGAATAACATCTTTTTTAATATCAAAAATATCCACATTTCTCTCTTTTTCTAACCATGATAATCTTGAAACTTTTCCTGATCGCAGGCCCCCTAGGACTGTATTTTGATCTCCTGGATTTAATCCATAAAATACTGGACCAATTTCAAAAAAAGAAAGATCTTTAAAACCTCTGTCTAAATTTTTGTTCATATATGTTATTAAATTTGAGAAAATTGAATTTCTTAAAACATTAAGGTCAGAACTAATTGGATTAACAATTTCAATATTTTTCATATTAGATTTAAACAAATCATTAATCTTACCGTCTGTAAACGACCAGGTTATAGCTTCTTGATAACCTTTTGAGGCGATTGCTCTTTGTATAAAATGAAATAATTTTTGAGATTTATTTAATGTAGGTTTAGATCTTACTTTAATAGGATCAATTTTTTTAATTTTATCATATCCATAAATTCTTACTAATTCTTCAACTACATCAATAGACTGAACTATATCTGGCCTCCAGGAAGGAACTTTTAATTTAAGAAAATTCTTGTCGGCTTTTACCTCAAATCCCAGATTATTTAAAATTTTTAAAATTTCTTTATTTGAAATTTTAATACCTGAAATTTTTTCAAATAATTTAATTTCAAATTTAATGTTAGTTTCCTTATACTTAACAATATTTTGAATATCTATTTTACTAATGTCACCACCACAAATTTCTTTAATTAATTTTGCAGCTTTTATAAGCCCTTCTTTTATGGCTAAAGGATCTATTCCTCTTTCAAATCTAAATTTTGCATCTGTATCAATATTTAATTTTTTTGAAGTTTTTCTAATCGATCTTGAGTCAAAATAAGCAGATTCTATTAAAACATTTTTTGTCTGTAATTCTGTTCCTGATCTTGTTCCTCCAATTATTCCTCCCAATCCAAGAACTCCAAAACTATCCGAAATTACACACATTCCCTCATCGAGATTGTATTTTTTATTGTCTAAAGCCATAAAATTTTCACCTTTTTTTGAATTTCTCACAACAATACCTTTTTGAATTTTATCTGCATCGTAAGCATGTAATGGTCTATTCAAATCTAACATTACATAATTTGTTATATCTACAATCGCAGAGATAGGTTTTTGTCCAACAGAAATTAACTTATCTTTAAGCCATTTTGGACTTTCAGTATTTTTAACATTAGTTACTAAACAGCTTCCAAATGTTGTGCATCCTTGATTTTTTTCTTTTAAAATTCTAACATTTATTTTCTGTTTTCCATTTAGTTTAATTTTATTGAGTTTATCAATTTTAAGTTTTCCAAAACCTGCTGTTGCTAAATCTCTAGCAATACCTCTTATACCTAAACAGTCTGGTCTATTTGGTGTAATAGATAAATCTATTAAATTAGAAGTATTTTTAGCAAAATATTTTTTTCCAATTTTTTTTTTAAATTTGTCTTTCATTAATTCAATAATGCCCTCACTTTCATTTGATAAATTCAGTTCAAATTCAGAGCAAAGCATGCCATATGATGTTACACCTCTTATTTGACTTACGGCTAGCTTCATATTATTTTTTGGTATAACAGCACCTGGAGGAGCATAAATTGTTAAAAGGTCTTCTTTAGCATTTGCAGCACCACAGACTACTTTAATTATTTTTTTTTCACCAATGTCTACATCGCAAACTTTAAGCCTATCTGCATTAGGATGTTTCTCTGTTTTTACAATTTTTGCTACAATAAACTTATCTAAAGCTACAGATGTATTTTCAATTTCTTCAACTTCTAAACCTATGTCTGTTAATTTATCTAAAAGTTGATTTTCAGAATTTTTTGTATGAAGGTGATCTTTTAGCCATTCATAAGTAATTTTCATCTACTTAATCCTCTATAATTAGTTGGAACATCTAATGGATCAAAACCAAAATGACTTAGCCATCTATAATCACACTCAAAAAAAGATCTTAAATCATTTATACCATATTTTAGCATTGCTAATCTATCTATCCCAATCCCAAACGCATACCCCTGATATTTTTCTGGATTTACTTTAACATTTTTAAGAACATTGGGATGTACCATTCCACAGCCTAAAATTTCTAACCATTTGTCACCTTCGCCTATAATTATTTTTCCACCTTTAATTTTATAACCAATATCTACTTCTGCAGAGGGCTCTGTGAAAGGAAAATGACTTGGTCTGAATCTCATTTTAATTTTATCAACCTCAAAAAACTCTTTAATAAAATAATTCAAACATCCTTTAAGATGACTCATATTTATATTTTTATCTATATGAAGACCTTCAACCTGATGAAACATTGGTGAATGTGTTTGATCACTATCTGATCTATAAGTTCTTCCTGGTGCAATTATTTTGAAAGGCGGATTACCTTTCAGCATAGTTCTTATTTGAACTGGGGACGTATGAGTTCGTAATAACTTTTCTTTTTTTTGATCTAAGTAAAATGTGTCATGCATATCTCTAGCTGGATGGTTATCTGGAGTGTTTAAAGCAGTAAAGTTATTATATTCATTTTCAACATCTGGACCTTCCTCGACACTAAAACCTATTTCTGAAAAGATAGAGGATATTTCATCAATTGTTTGTGATATCGGGTGAATTTTTCCTCTAACAAAACTTCTTTCTGGTAAAGTTATATCAATTTTTTCTTTTTCTAATTTTTGATTAATTTCAGCAATTTCAATTTTATTTATTTTTAAATTTATTAAATCTTGTAATTCGACTTTTATGATATTTAAGTCTGAAGCAAATTTTTTTCTCTCAGAATCAGCTATAGTGCCAATTTTTTTAAATTGTAATGAAATTAATCCATTCTTACCAAATAAATCAGATTTTATCTGATTTATTTCTGAAAGATTTAAATTTCCACTTAACTTTGAAAGAAATTCCTCTTTTATTTTTTTAAGATCTGACATCTTTACAGATTATTTCTTCAGCAGAATAAAACAATAGTGAAGATTAATTTAAAGCAGATTGTGCTTTTTGAACAATAGTTTTAAAGGCTTCTGGGCTATCATATGCTATCTCAGCCAG
>MDTB01235694.1_pt1 | contig 13417 bp, 14 predicted proteins | sample 811161 | NCBI WGS metagenome assembly MDTB01 (sample SAMN05326650, study PRJNA326480) | marine metagenome | isolation source: seawater | place: Mediterranean Sea | collected 2009
AACATACAGTAAGAGTGGAGTTAATATTCCAAAAGCAGATAGTTTTGTTAAGTTCATAAGTTCACTAGCAAGAAAATCAAGCAAAAGTGGTGATTCTAAGAATATAGGAGGCTTTGGAGCAATCTCGCCAATGCCGAAACAACTAAAAGACCCTCACATTGTTACTAGCACTGATGGAGTTGGAACAAAAATTGAGATTGCAAATGATCTGAATAAATTTGACACCATTGGCATAGATCTTGTTGCAATGTGTGTAAATGATTTGGTTGTACAAGGAGCGAAACCTTATTTATTTCTAGACTATATTTCAGTTAGCAAAATTAATTTGAGTAAATTAAAAAATATAGTTAGAGGAATTGTTAAGGGATGTGACATTGCTGGTTGCAAATTAGTTGGTGGCGAAACGGCTGAAATGCCAGGTACATATACAAAAGGGAAATTTGATATAGCAGGTTTCGCTGTTGGTCTTGTTGAAAAGAAAAAAATACTTAATAAAAAAATTAGAGATAATGATCTTATCCTAGCTGTACCATCTAATGGGCTTCACTCTAACGGTTATTCCTTAGTGAGATATCTGCTAAAAAAAAAGAAAATAAATATAAAAACAAACAAATTTCTTAAAGACGAATTAATCAGACCAACAAAAATTTACGTAAAAGAATTATCTCTTATTAATGAAAATAATTTAATAAATGGATGCGCGAACATAACAGGTGGCGGTTTAGTAGATAATATTAAAAGAATAATCCCAAATAAATTAGGTGCAGAGATAAATCTAAATAATATTAAAACACTAAAAATTTTTAAATGGTTACATAAGATGGGTATAAGTGAAATTGAGATGTTAAAAACTTTTAATTGTGGTGTAGGTTTTTGTTTAATAGTAAGTCCTAAAAATTTAGATTACTTATTTAAATATTTTGGGAGAAATTTTAAACCTTACATAATTGGAAAAATAGTTAAAAATTCAAAAAAAGTAAAATTAAGTGGAAAAATATCCTGGTAAAAAAAATATAGCTGTCTTTATTAGTGGTAGAGGCAGTAACTTAAGATCTTTAATTAAGTACTCAAAAAAAAAAAAATTCTTTAATAAAGATAAAATTAACTGTTTCAAATAATCCAAACGCTGAGGGATTAAAATATGCATTTAAATCAAAAATAAAGACTTATGGAATCAAATTTAAAAATAAATCGAATTTTGAAAAAAACGTACTTAAGTTACTAAAAAAAAATAATATAGATATAGTTTGTTTGGCTGGTTTTATGAAAATATTATCTGGTAGTTTTATAAGAAAATTCTCTAAGCCAATATTAAATATTCACCCATCACTTTTGCCAAAGTATAAAGGATTAAATACACATGAAAGAGCTATTAAAAATAAAGATAAATTTGCAGGAGCTTCGGTTCACAAAGTGACAGAAAAATTAGATTCAGGTAAAGTTATTTTACAAAAGAAAGTAAAAATACTTAAATCAGATAATGTAAAAATTTTGGAAAAAAAAGTGCTTAAAGTTGAGCATGAGATTTATCCAAAGGCTATTAATAAGTTTTTAACTAATCTTTAAAAAAAAAATCTAACTCTATCTTAGCATTTTCAAGACTATCTGATCCATGAACAGAGTTTTTATCAATTGAAATACCAAATTTTTTTCTAAGCGTTCCCTCTTCTGCATCTTTCGGATTAGTTGCTCCCATCAATTTTCTATTTTCTAAAACCGCATTCTCTTTTTGCAGGCTCATTACAACAATTGGTCCAGAAGATAAATAAGCACATAAATCGTTGTAAAATGGTTTAGATTCATGAACTTTATAAAATTTTTCTGCCTCATCTTTAGAGATATGAATTTTTTTTTCTTTTAAAATTTCAAATCCATTATTTTTAAATTCATTTTTAATCTGATCTTGCAAATTTCTCTCAACAGCATCTGGTTTAATTATAGATAATGTTTGTTCAATATTACTCATAATACTCCTCTATAAATTTATTTAGTAATCTAACGCCATATCCAGTTGCACCCCCAGAGTTTAATGCTCCAGCATATTTTGAAAACGCCATTCCAGCAATATCTAAATGTGCCCAAGGCGTTTTGTTAATTATAAATCTTTGTAGAAATTGAGCTGCGGTAGTTGATCCAGCTCCTCCAACATAATTAATATTTTGCATATCAGCGTTATTTGAATTCATTAATTTATTGTAATTTTCGTGTAAAGGCATTTCCCATACTTTTTCCTCTACCTGTTCTCCAGCATCAAAAAGTTGTTTAGATAACTTTTTATTATTTGACCATAATCCAGCATATTCAGATCCTAGTGCAACGATTATTGCTCCAGTTAGTGTCGCTAAGTCTATAATTAAACTTGGTTTAAATTTCTTCTCAGTGAATGTAAGTGCATCTGCTAAAACTAATCTACCCTCAGCATCTGTATTTAAAACTTCAATCGTTTGTCCACTGTAAGATTTAACAATATCCCCTGGTCTTTGTGCGTTTGCTCCAGGCATATTTTCAACTAATCCTACAACTCCAACTGCATTGATTTTAGATTTCCTCAAAGCCAGGGTTTTCATAAGACCAACTACAGTTGCTGATCCTGCCATATCATATGTCATATCTTCCATGAATTTTGCAGGCTTAAGTGAGATACCTCCAGTATCAAAACAAACGCCTTTTCCAACGAAGGCTAAAGGTTTTGATTTATTTTTATTTCCATTCCACTCTATAGTCACCATATAAGATCCTCTTATACTTCCCTGTCCTACACCGAGTAATGCATTAAAACCTAATTTTTTTAATTTTTTTTGATCGTAGACTTTAACTTTTAATCCAAATTTTCTTAATTTGACAATTCTCTTTGCATATTCATCTGGATGTAGAATATTGCCAGGTTCGGAGACTAAATCTCTGGTAAGAAAAACTCCTTGCAAAAGAGCATTTAACTTATTTCTTAATAATTTTTTTTGTTTAATGCTTCTACCAACAACACTTAAATTTATATCAACATTTTTCTTTTTATCTGTTTTATAAAGATTAAAGTTATAAGATTTAAGTTGTACTCCATGGAGAAGTTTTTCTAATTGCACATTAGTAAAACTATTATTTTCTACGCTAATAAATGAATTTTCTTTCTTATTTTCCTTTAAAAAAACATATAATTTAGAGCCAAGTTTTTCAAAATCTAATGAAACTTTTGATTTAGTACAATTTACGAATATGTAACTTTTATCTCTATAATCTTTTATAAGGAAGTTCTGTTCAGAAAAAAGTTTATTAGAAAATACTGATTTTATTAAATGTTTAGTTTCTTTACTTTTTGTAAGTTTTTGAGTCAGCAGAATAATCTCATTATCCTTTGCTATTTTTGGGACTTTATTTGTAAAATTTAAATTTAGCTTCATTTTTTTGAGTTTTAATTAGATAATGTTGTATATTTAATAAAACAATAATTTCAATGAATAAATTAATTTTTCGTAAATTTTCTTTTGATATAATAAATTTTTTTTTAATATCATCTCTAAGTATTACTTTTATTATATGGATTATTCAAGCAGTTAACTTTTTAGACTTGGTATCAGATGATGGACATAGTTTAAATGTTTACTTTTATTATGTTTCTCTAAATTTACCTAAAATATTTAGCAAAATTATAGTTTTTGTTTTTTTTATATCAATTTTTTATGTAATAAATAAATATAACAATTCTAATGAACTCATTGTTTTTTGGAATAATGGAATAAAAAAAATACATTTTATTAACTTTATCTTAAAAATTTCAATATTTTTTTTAATATTACAATTAACACTAAATCTATTTATAGTTCCAAAATCGCAAGAGTTAGCAAGGATTTTTATAAAACAATCAAATATAGATTTTTTGCCAAAGTTAATTTCAGAAAAAAAATTTATAAATGTGGTAAAAAATCTTACAATTTTTGTTGAAGAGTATGAAAAAAATGGATTGCTTAAACAGATTTATATTAATGAAAAAATTGATATAGATAAATCCAAAATAATTGTTGCAGAAAGTGGAAAAATAATAAGAAAAAGTAACGAATATTTTTTGAGACTGTACAATGGAGGTATAACAAATTTAAATAAAGGAAACACATTCACTCTTAATTTTTCTGAAACAGATTATGATTTATCAAACTTTTCAACAAAAACTGTAACACATCCAAAAATGCAAGAACTCGATACAAATTTTATATTTAATTGTTTTAAAGATTTCTTTTTTAATAACTATCAAAATAAAAAAAGGTTAGTCGAAGACTCTAATGTAGAGATTTGTGAAGGTAGAAGGCTTAAATCAATAAGTGAAGAATTTTATAAAAGACTTATAATGCCTTTTTATACTTTAATTATCTCTTTAATAGCTGCAAGTTTAATAATTGAACCTAAGTCAAAATATTTTTTAAAATTTCATAAACTAAATATTTTCTTATTTGGGTGTTTAATTATTATATTATCTCAAATTAACTTAAAGTTTTTTTTAAACTCAGTCAGTCTCGTCTATATTGTCCTTCTTATGCCTATATTGATGGTGATAATTTATTATATTTTATTATTAATTATTACGAAATTTAAACTAAATTTTCTATGATTTTAAAACAATATGAAAACTATTTAGCAAAATTATTTTTGAAAAATATATTTTTGATAATAATTGTTTTTACTTTTTTAAGTTTTTTTTTAAATATTTTTGAAGAGATAAAATATTTTGAAAATAAAGAAAATGAAATTTATTATCCGATAATTTTAACCATATTAAATTTACCATCAATAATTTTTGAAATATTGCCTTTTATTTTTTTGCTTGGAGTGATGTTTTTTTTTATTAATATTTATGAAAAGGATGAGATTGAACTATTGAGAAGTAATGGTATTGATAACTTAAAGATAACATTGCTTATTTCAATTGTATCTTTAATAATGGGTATAATTATAATTGTTTTATATTACTCATTCTCATCTAACTTGAAAAGTTTGTATTTAAATATGAAATATAAGTATTCGAATACAAATGATCATTTAGCAGTAGTAAATGAAGATGGGTTATGGATAAAAGAACAAAGTAATGACAATATGAGAACCTTTATCATAAACGCTAAAAATTATAAAAAAAATAGATTAGAAAATTTAGAAATTACAGAATTAGATAATAATTACAATTTAATAAACACAATAGTAGCAGATAACGCAAATATAAAAGAAAAAAAATGGCTCTTAAATGACGTAAAGGTTTTTTCAAAAGACAAAAAAACATTAAAATTTTTAAATTATAAATATTCATCGTCTTTTGACTCAAAAATAATTTCAAATTTATATTCTAATTTAAATTCATTAAATATATTACAATTAATAAAATTGAAAGATAACTATGAGTCAATAGGTTATTCTGCAACCGAGGTTCGTCTACATCTTAACAAGCTTTATAGTTTGCCAATCTATCTTACACTCACAACTATTATTGGAGCTATATTAATGTTTAAACTTACTTTTGTGAATTCGAAATTTTTTTTAGTTGTTATAGGAGTTTTGGTTTCAGTAATATTTTATTATATTAATTATTTCTCAATTTTATTTGGAAAAAATGAGACACTGCCCGTGGAGCTATCAATATGGTTACCACAAGTTATTATATTTCTTATATGTGTGATGGGATTAACAAGACTTAATGAAAATTAAATACATAATAACAATAGCATTTTTCATTATCAGTTTTCAAAACTCGCTAATTAATGCTGAAGAAATTTTTTTTGACTCCGAAAATATCCAAATTCAAAATAATGGCAACATGATTTATTCTGAAAAAGGTATTGCAAAGATACCAGGTGAAAATATAACAATCGAAGGTGATAATTCTTTTTATAATAAAAAAATTTCAGAATTAGTGGTAATTGGAAATATTAAATTTTTTGATAATTTAAATAATATATATATAGAGAGTGATAAAGCTATCTATAATCAATTAGACAATACACTTTTTTCAAGTGGAAAAACTTTCGTAAAAGTTGAAGATGAGTATGAAGTACATTCTGAAGATTTGCTATACGATAGAAATGTAATGAAAATATCTACAATATCAAAATCATCTGTTTTTGATAATAAAGACAATATTTTTATATTTAACGATGGTTTTGAGTTTGACACTGTTAAACAATTAATATCTTCAAAAAATACCAACGTCATAGATAATAATAAAAATAGCTACTTTTTTGATGTATCAAAAATTAACTTAGAAACAAAAGAAATCGTTGGAAAAGAGATAACTATTAATTTCATTAACTCATTTTTTGGCGACCCGAATAATGATCCCCAACTTAAAGGAAAATCAACAATCTCAAATGATCAAGAAACAATTATTAATAAAGCTGTTTTTAGTACCTGCAATATCACAAATAGAAAATGTAGAGGGTGGGAATTACAAAGTAATGAATTTAAGCATAATAAAATTGAAAACTATTTGAGTACAAAAATTCATGGTTAAAAGTCTTTAATCAAAGAGTACTTTTTTTTCCATACTTTAGCCACCCGGATCCATCAGTAAAAAGAAAGTCAGGCTTTCTAACTCCATTTTACAAGTCCTCAAATAATCTGGGATATTCTCTTAACACACCTTATTTTTACGCAATTTCAAACTCAAGTGACTTAACTTTTAAACCTAGAATTTATTTTGATAACGATTACATCCTTCAAGCGGAATACAGAGAAGCATTTAAAAATTCAAACTTAATTGCAGATTTTAGCTATAATAAAGATGATAATACTAACATGCATTTATTTGCAGAAATTAATGGAAAAATTGATGAAGAAACAAATTATGAAATACAATACCAGAAAGTCTTGAATGGAAATTACTTAAAAATACATAATATAGGAGAAGTGTCTCCGATAGTTGATAATGACAACAATTTATCATCATTTGTTAAACTTAACAAAAGTATTGAAGATGGTACAAATTTAGATGTGGGATTTATGCTTTTCGAGGATACATCTAAAACTGGCAATGATAAATATCAGTATATTTTGCCAAATTTTAATTTTTCAAGACCAATAGGTATAGACGAAAGCTATAATGGCAAATTTGAATTTTTATCAAACGGGTTTCAGAAACTTCATGACACAAATAAATATGAATTATTAATAAATAATGATTTCAATTTTAATTCTAATGATTATGTTTCATCATCTGGAATATTTACAAACTATAATTTGCTATTAAAAAATTATAACACTTATTCCCAAAACTCATCAGACTATAATAATAAAAATGATCATGAATTATTTGGAACAATAATTTTACAATCAGAACTACCACTAAAAAAAGAATTAACAAACTCAACAAACTTTTTAAAACCAATCATTCAATTGAGGTCAAGTCCAACAAATGGAAAAGATATTTCATCTAGTGATAACCGTTTAGAATATGATAGTCTTTTTTCCCATAATAGAATTGGTAGATCAGATATGGTTGAAAAAGGAAATTCAATGACTATTGGTCTCGAATTTGAAAAACAAGATGCAGGAAATGATACAATAATTGGTTTTAACTTGGGAAATATTATTAGAGATAAAAAAAATGATGATCTTCCAGAAAAATCTAAACTTGACTTAAAAAGATCAGATATCGTAGGTAATTTTTTTTATAAATTTAATGATGTTTTGCAAATGAATTACAATTTTTCATATGATAGGGATATGAATTATTCAAATTACGATGCTATCGGTTTAAATTTAAGCGCACAAAATTTTGGAGCAGACTTTGATTTTATCAGTGAAAACGAAGATTTTGGTGATACTGAAATTATTAAAATTAATACACGGTATAATTTTGCTAGGGATCAAGTCATTAATTTTAATACCACGAAAGATTTAAAAGACGATTTCACACAATTTTATAGACTTGCTTACACCTATGAGACAGATTGTTTGTCAGCTAATTTTGAATACAATAAAAACTTTTTTAGAGCTGGAAGTTTGAAGCCAGATCAAAGTTTATTTTTTGTAATAACATTTAAACCATTTGCTGAATTTCGTGGAAGTGGAGACACGTTAGTTAATAAGTATTTAAATGAATAAATTTATAATTACAATATTTAGTTTTATATTTATTTTAATTACATTTAACTCACATTCTAGTTCAATAAAAATAGTTACTAAAATTCAAAATGAAATAATAACCAACATAGATATAAAAAATGAAAAAAAATATTTAATATTTTTAAATCAGAAATTAAAAGAGCTTAATGATAATAAAATAAATGAAATTGCAAAGAATTCCTTAATAAATGATATTATAAAGTTAACAGAATTAGAAAAATACTATAATTTGGAGCTTGAAGATGAATTTTTTAATTCTATTGAAAAAAATTTTTTAAAACAAAATCGTATTAAAAATATAAATGAATTTATAGATTTTTTGAATAAAAAGGATTTAAGCTACGATATAATTAAAAAAAAGTTAAAAATAGAGGCCTATTGGAATCAACTTATTTATAAAAAATACAAAAGAAACGTGAAAATAAATAAAGATTATTTAAGGCAAAGTGTTTTAAAACAATACAAATCAAAAGACAAGAAATACGAATATAATTTATCAGAAATATTATTTAGTGAAACTTTATATGAAGATCTTAGTGAAACTGTAAAGAAAATCAGCAATAGCATAAGTAAAATTGGGTTTGAAAATACTGCAAATATATCGAGTGTTTCAAGTACCTCAAAAAATGGAGGGTTAATTGGATGGGTAAATGAACTTCAAATATCGGAACTTATAAAGAAAAATATTGCCGATCTTAAAATAAATCAGGTTAGCAAACCCATCAAAATTAAAGGAGGTTATCTAATAATAAAACTTAATAATAAAAGGGAATTTAATGAACAAGTTGACATTGAAAATCAAATCGATGAACTAATAAGAAAAGAAACTAACAGGCAGCTTAATGCATTCTCAAATATTTATTATAAAAAATTAAGAAAAGGAATTCTTATCAATGAATTCTAATATAATTTTGATAGTTCTTGGAGAACCAAATAGCACATTTTCAGAGATTTTATTTAGATACTTTAAATCAAATAATTTCAAAAAAAGTACAAATAGAATAGTTTTAATAGGTAGTAAAAAATTATTTAAAGAACAAATGAAAATATTAAAATACAATTTTCATTTAAATGAAATTTCAGACATTAATAAATCCACAAAAACAAAAATTAATATTATAAATGTAGAATATAAGTTTAAAAAAGCCTTCACAAAAATATCTGGTATATCAAATAAGTATTTAGAGAACTGTTTTAATCTAGCAATCAAACTAATTAAAATTAATAACTTAAATAAACTTATAAATGGACCTATATCAAAGACTCATTTTCTAAAAAAAAATTTGCTGGTATTACAGAATATGTTGGTTTTAAAACAAATAGAAAGAAATTGGTTATGCTTATATACAATGATACTTTATCAGTTTGTCCTTTGACTACACATATTCCAATCAAAAATGTTGCAAAATATATTAAAAAAAACAAAATTATAAATAGTGTAAATAAAATTGATAGATTTTATCAATTGAAACTAAGAAAAATTCCCAAAATTGCAATATTAGGTTTAAATCCTCACTGCGAGACAACAGATAAAATAAGTGAAGAAAAAAAAGAAATTATTCCTGCAATCAAACATTTGATTAAAAGAAAAATAAAAGTATCTGGACCATATTCTGCAGATACCTTTTTTTTATCTAAAAATATTAAAAAATTCGACGTTGTAGTGGGCATGTACCATGATCAAGTTCTTACTCCAATTAAAGCTTTATTTAAATTCAATGCAATCAACTTAACAATAGGCCTGCCTTTTATAAAAGTTACTCCTGATCATGGACCAAACTATGAAATGATTGGAAAAAATAAATCCGATCCATCATCAATCTTTTATGCATTTAAATTCTTAAGTAAAATTAAATGAGAATTGTCCAAAAAAAAAAGTTTAGGACAAAATTTTCTAACAGATCAAAAAATTATTAAACAAATAGTTGATATTGAAAATATCAACAATCAAGTATCAGTTATTGAGGTTGGACCTGGAAATGGATCGCTTACAAAAAAAATACTAGAAAAAAAACCAAAAGATTTTTCTGTTGTAGAAAAAGATGAAAGATTATGTAAATTTTTAAATGAAAAATTTGGAAACGAAATAAAAATTATTAATGATGATATGTTAAATATCTCATATGATCTACTTCTTAAAGAGAACTCTATTATATTTGGAAATTTACCCTACAATATTTCTACTCAAATTTTGACAAAATGGATAAAAATAAAGAATTTAAATAAGTTTTGTAAAAAATTAATTTTGATGTTTCAAAAAGAAGTAGCTGATCGAATTGTAGCGAATTCAGACTCTAAAAATTATGGGAGATTATCGATTATATCAAATTGGAAAATGGATATTGAAAAAGTCATAGATATTGATCCTAATAGTTTTAATCCATCTCCAAAAGTGAAGAGCACATTATTAACGTTTGTTCCAAAAAAAAAATTTTATGAATTAAAAGATCCAAAAAACTTAGAACATATAACTAATATTTTTTTTAGTCAGAGGCGTAAGATGATAAAAAAACCAATGAAATTTTTATTTAAGAATTTTGATGAGGTTTCGAAAGAATTATCTATTGATTTGAACTTGAGACCGCAAAATTTAGATTGTCTTACTTATTATAAAATTTGTAAAATTTACGAAGCATCAATTTATTAAATATTTGATATGATTTTTAATTAGTTTTCTATCGTATCTAAATAATTTTTTTCGTTTTTTTTGTATATTAATAAATTTAATTATTGACCGGTAACATTCTTCAATTTTATTATTTACAACTGCATAATCATAATCTTTCCAGTGCATTACATCATCTTTAAATTGTTTCATTCTCTCTATAGCAATTTTTTTATCTTTTTGATCTCTTTTTAATAATCTTTTAAATAATTCTTTTTTTGATGGAGGTAGAATAAATATAGTTATTATTTTAAATTTTAATTTTTTACTTTTAATTTGCTTAGTGCCTTGCCAGTCAATATCAAAAATAACATTCTCTCCTTTTTTTAACTTATTTATTACTGTCTCTTTTAAAGAGCCATAATAATTTTTAAAAACTTTTGCATATTCTAAAAATTTTTTATCTTTAATTAACTTTCTAAAATCTTTATTTTTAACAAAAAAGTAGTCATTACCATTTTTTTCATTCAATCTAGGTTTTCTAGTTGTGTGAGAAATTGAAATATTGTATTTTTTTCTAAATGAAATTTTTTTTACTAAAGTAGTTTTTCCTGCGCCTGAAGGAGAAGATAATATTATAATTATCCCTGCTTTTTTTTCGGCCATTTAATTAAGTAAAAATTTAGTTGGCTTTATTCTCAATAAATTTAACTGCATCACCTACGGTTAAAATCTTTTCCGCATCGCTGTCAGATATCTCAGATCCAAATTCTTCCTCAAAAGCCATAACTAACTCCACTGTATCTAAACTATCCGCACCAAGGTCATCAATAAAACTTGAGTCATCATGCACTTTAGACTCTTCTATACCTAAATGATCCGCAACTATTTTTTTTACTTTACTTGAAATATCATCTGACATTTTGTTCCTTTAAGTTAATTCGTTAATAAATAATTTATCAATTTTGTCAACTAAAATACATGCCGCCATTTACATGTATAGTTTCACCTGTAATATAGTCAGAAAGATCTGAACTTAAAAAAGCAATTGTATTTGCCACATCCTCTGGATTACCAAATTTATTAAGTGAAATTCTTGATTTTAATAACTCGGTATGCTCATCACTAATTTTATCAGTCATTTCTGAAGCTATAAAACCTGGTGATACGCAATTTACCTTGATATTTTTTTTTTCCGTACTCTAATGCAAGACTTTTTGACATGGCAATTAATCCTGCCTTTGATGCTGCGTAGTTTGCTTGTCCTATATTGCCTGTGTGACCAACTACAGAGGTAATATTTATTATTTTACCATTTTTTAACTTAAGCATTTTTTTTATAACACTTTTAGTCATGAAAAAAGTAGATGAAAGATTAATATCTATTACTTTTTTCCATTCTTCCTCTTTCATTCTTATAGACAAATTGTCATTCGTTATCCCAGCATTATTAATTAGTATATCAATTTTATTTGATAAAATTTTATTACAATTATCTACAAAAGTTTCTATTCCAGCATGATCAGAGATATCAAACTTCAAGGTGTTTACATTTCTATATTTCTCTTGAATTTTTTTTAGTTTGATCTCGTTTGTTCCACTAGCTATGACATTTGAACCGCTTGAGACAAGTTTATTTAAGATTGAGTTTCCTATTACCCCAGTAGCACCTGTTAAAATTATATTTAAATTTTTTAAATTAATCATAAATTATTAAGATCAGTCATATTGTTTACTTGAATTATTTTAACTTTTCTATCAATTCTTTTTACTAGTCCAGATAATACTTTTCCAGGTCCAACTTCAACAAAAGTTTGATTTCCAGCTTTTATCATATTTATAATGCTTTCCCTCCAACGAACTGGTTTTTCAATCTGCTCTATAAGTAGTTTTTTAATCATATTTGGATCTTTTGATGGCTCTGCTGTTACATTAGATACTATATTATTATTTGGTACTGAAAATTTAATATTTGATATTTCCTCTTTCATAATATTGGTGGCTGGATTCATTAAAATACAATGGAAAGGTGCTGAAACAGGTAGCTTTACACTTTTAATATTTAATTTTTTTAATTCAGTTAATAATTTTTCAAGTTCTAAATTTTTACCACTTACAACCACTTGACCATTAGAATTATCATTGGCCAAAAAACAATTAAATTTACTTTTGTTGTTTTCAATTATATCTTCAATTTTTTTTATTTTTTCTCCCAAAACAGCAACCATGCCTCCCTCATTTTTTGGAAGAGCACTTTGCATAGCCTCACCTCTAATTTTTAAAAGTTTAATTGTCTCTACAAAGCTAATAACCCCTGAACACGCTAGGGCTGAGTATTCCCCTAAAGAATGTCCAGCAAAAAAACTTGCATTACTAATTTCAAATGAAGTTTCTTTTTTTATTACTTCGAAAAACGCATAACTTACAAGGAAAATTGCTGGTTGGGTATTTTCTGTTTGACTTAGTTTATCTAAGGGTCCATCAAAAATTATTTTACTTATTGATAAATTCAGCGCTTCGTCTGCTTGATTAAAAAATTCTTTAACATAATTGAAATTTTCATAAAGATCCCTGGCCATTCCTACTGATTGAGAGCCTTGTCCTGGAAATAAAACAGAAAACATAGAAAATATAAGTAAAAACCTTATTTTTTGTATTGTAATTAAAAAATTATAATAGTATATCCTCTCTTTTTTAAAAGATATATTATGAACT
>MDTB01030384.1_pt1 | contig 13416 bp, 11 predicted proteins | sample 811161 | NCBI WGS metagenome assembly MDTB01 (sample SAMN05326650, study PRJNA326480) | marine metagenome | isolation source: seawater | place: Mediterranean Sea | collected 2009
CATCAAGAGATTGAGTAAGATGATCAATAGAAACTCTCAAAGCCTCGCGAGCATTTGGTGATAAATTATTGGTTGCTTCGAAGTTTTCAGAATGAGCAACTAACCTTCTAGCTGCAACATGAGCTAGGGTTCTTCCTAATCCTATAGCCTCAAGTAAGCTATCTTTGTCGTTCGACTTGGTTTCCTTAAAGAGTTCTTCCCAGTTTAGTTGTGGATCATTCATTCCTAAACATCCAATAGATTTAAGAGCTTGATCCAATAATCTATAACCAAAAGCTAGAGCTTTTTCTTTGGTAACATTCTTTAAAGTATGTCTAATGGCAGCTCGCGCCTTTGGCGTTCGCACAAAGCCCAACCAACCAGGATGAGGAGAGGATCGTTCAGATTGGGAGATTATTACAACATCTCCATTTTTTAATTCGGTATCCAAAGCTTTTTGATCGCCATTAATTCTTGCCCCAGTACAACGATTACCAATGTCGGAATGAACAGAGTAAGCAAAGTCTACAGGAGTAGAGCCTCTTGGCAGTTCTCTTATCTCTCCTTGAGGTGTAAACACATATACCATGTCGGGAAACAGATCAATCTTTAAACTATCAAGAAATTCAGAGGCTTCCGAGGATTGTTTGTGAAATGTGAGTAAGGATTGCATCCATTCATGAGTTTTTTGTTGTAGAGGAGTTATTTTATTTGAACTGTCTTTGTATATCCAATGAGAAGCAATTCCAGCCTCAGCCAATTGATGCATCTTTTCTGTTCTGATTTGTAACTCAATTGGAGTTCCATAAGAGCCGATTACAACTGTATGAATTGATTGATAACCATTAGATTTTGGCAAAGCTATGTAGTCTTTGAATCTACCGGGTAAAGGTTTAAAAATAGCGTGTATTGCTCCCAAAGCGATGTAGCATTCAGGAAAAGTTCTGACAATTATCCTAAATCCGTAAATATCTAAAACTTCTGCGAAACTCAAATTTTTTTCTTTCATCTTTAAATAGATTGAATAGAGACTTTTTTCACGACCAAAAACTTTTCCCTTGATACCAAAATTTGGTAGTTTTTTTTGAATTTTTTTTTCTAATTCACAAACTACTTCTTTTCTATTTCCTCTCGCTGTTACCATTGCCTTGTGAAGGGTTTCATAACGGTATGGAAATAAGTTGGCAAAACACAAATCTTCTAACTGTCTGAATAATTCATTAAAACCAAGTCTATATGCTATTGGCGCAAAAACCTCAAGTGTTTCTTTTGCAATTCTTTTTTTTTGGGGTTTAGACAAAGCCTTAAGAGTCCGCATGTTATGAAGACGGTCTGCTAATTTTATTAAAATTACTCTTACATCTGCTGCTGTAGCGAGAAGCATCTTTCTAAAATTTGCAGCTGCTGCCTCTTCATAATCCCTAAAGAAAAGTTGGTCAATCTTTGAAAGACCGTCAACCAACTCTGTTACTACTCCACCGAATTGACTGGATATTTGTGCCAAACTTGTACTTGTATCTTCGACGGTGTCGTGTAACAAAGCTGCCATGAGAGCCTCACCATCCAATTGCCAATCTGCACATATGTCAGCCACTGCTAGAGGGTGAGAAACATAAGGTTCACCTGTTTTTCTAAACTGGCCGGTGTGTGCGGTGTAACAAAAATGATAGGCTTTTTTTAAGCTAGATCTATCAGATCTAGAAAGATAACTAGCCTTTTTTATAAGACTAGTTATGGTCAAGACCGCTTTGTCGGCCAATTTAATTACTCACAGAGGAACCTTACGTAACATCTCAGTACCGATGTGCCCTAGCGCAATTTCCCTCAGAGCTGTTACGGTCGGTTTATCCTTGCTAATCATTTTTGGAGCCGTGCCATGAGCTAATTGGCGAGCTCTGTAAGTAGCGCATAATGCGAGATCAAATCTATTGGGTATTTTGTCTAAACAATCCTCTATAGTTATTCTTGCCACTTAGTTAATCTCCATTGAATTAAAAAACTTTAATCAAAAATTAATTTTTCAATCTTGTCCAGTGTTTCAACAAAATCTTTATTAATTATAACATGATGAAATTCACCAGCGTGCTCAATGTCACTTGCTGCTGAAGAAATTCTATTATTTATAGTTTCATCTGAATCTTGACCTCGTTCCTTTAGTCTTCTGTGAAGCTCCTTTAGAGAAGGAGGTTTTAAAAAAATTGTAATTAGATTTTTTGAGTTTTTGAACTTTTTTCTTATCTGTTGAGCACCTTGCCAATCAATTTCTAAAAGAATATTGTTTCCTGCTTTGATTTTGTTTATTATCCAATCAGCAGATGTTCCGTACATATTTCCGTATACTTCAGCACACTCAATAAAATCACCACGAGATTTTGAATTTTCAAAAGTATTTTCATTGACGAAAAAATAATCTTTACCCTCTGTTTCCCCTGTTCTAGGTTCTCTAGTTGTGGTGGAAATGGACACTATTAAGTTATCAGATCTTTCTATCAAAGCTCTGACAATACTTGTTTTTCCGGTGCCTGAGGGAGCTGAGAGAACTATTAGTTTACCTTTTACATTATTTCTCATCGAATGTTTTGAACTTGTTCTTTAATCTGATCTATTAATAAACGGATCTCAATTGAAATTTTACTCAACTTTATGGTTGTCGATTTTGATCCAATTGTATTTGCCTCTCGATGCATTTCTTGTGCAAGAAAATCCAATCTTTTCCCAATAGGTTGATTATTATTTTCAGAGCATATCCTTTTAATTTCGGTAGTGTGTGATGAAAGTCTTTCTAACTCTTCGCTAATATCAATTCTGCTCGTTGCTAGCGCAGCCTCAACTCTCAACCTTTCTTCAACGAATTCAAGTAATTGATTCATTTTGTTTTCACTAAAATCTTTGGATTGTTTTTCCTTTTGTGAAGATTCAAAAAACTCCCTAAAACTCTCTGAGGTGGCTTCTAGCAATCTTTTTTTAATTCTTAGTTTTATAATTTGCTCCGCTTCAGGTGCCAAATTTGACGCTTGAACAATTAACTCTTCAATTTTTTTAATACATTTTAGAATTTGAACTTTTAATCTTTCACCCTCTCTTGTGCAAGAATCTAAATAGTTTTCAATACACTTTTTAGTAAGCTTTATAGAGCGTTTAGAGATTATTGAAATATCTTTTTCACTAACATTTAATACTTGCGGAGTATTCAAAATTTCAAAGACACTTAAATTATTTGATTGTGGAAAATATTTTTTTACTTCTAATTCCATTTGTATGAGTTTTTTTATTTCCTGAATGTTAATTGAATTTTCACTTTCACTTTTTTCTACTGAAGTAAAAATTTTAATTTCTACTTTACCTCTATTTATTTTTTTAGTTAGTAACTCTCTCACGTTTGGCTCAATTGATCTAAGGTAATCAGGAATTTTAATTACACAATCAAAATATTTACTATTTACTGAACGTATCTCAACAACAATGCGTCCATTTTTAGTTTCTAGTGACTCATTTCCGAATCCTGTCATACTTAAAACACTCATAAATTACCTGCTTAAAGTTAAAAATGCCTAATAAAAAAAAATTTAAAAGAAAAAATGATAGATCATTAGATAGTTTACGTGAGATTTCCTTTGTTAGAGATTATACAAAATATGCTGAAGGGTCTGTCTTAGTTTCATACGGAGAAACAAAAGTTTTGTGTAATGTCTCCTTGGAAAATTCTGTTCCCTCATGGCTGAAGAGTAGAGGTACTGGAGGTTGGGTAACAGCTGAGTATTCTATGCTACCAAGAGCTACAAGCGAAAGAACTAAACGTGAAGTTTCACTGGGAAGACCATCAGGAAGAACTCTCGAAATCCAAAGGTTGATTGGGAGAAGTCTAAGATCTGTCGTAGATTTAAAAACTCTTGGTGAAAAAACATTTAATATCGATTGCGATGTTTTGCAGGCCGATGGTGGAACAAGGACTGCCGCCATTAGCGGTAGTTATTTGGCCTTGAGTGATGCTTGTGACAAAATTACTAAAAGCTCACATAGCATTCTTTCAGAGCAAGTTGCTGCGGTTTCACTTGGTGTATTTCAAAATCAAATTCTTCTAGACCTAGACTATGATGAGGATTATTCATGCGATGCAGATATAAATATTGTTATGAATTCTAATAAAAGTATTATTGAAATTCAGGGCACTGCAGAAAAAAAACCATTTTCTGAAAAGCTCCTTATTGATGCCTTAAAAGGCGCAAAGAAAGGGTTAGACATTATTTTTTTCTTACAAAAAAAAATGATTGAAAAGAGAAAATTAAAATCTATAACCAGCGAGAGTTATAAGTGAATAAAAGCTGGATCGTCGCCACCACAAACCAAGGCAAGTTTTATGAAATAGAAAATTTTTTTAAAGGTAGAGTAAGTTTAATTTCATTGTTTGAAAAAAAGGTGGAGCCCTGTGAGGAACCTTTTATCACTTTTCTTGAGAACGCTTTATTTAAAGCCAGACATTACTCAAAAATAACCAACTCACCTGTTATTGCTGACGATTCTGGACTTGTTGTTAAAGCCTTAAGTGGAGAACCTGGTGTAAATTCTGCCAAGTTTTCTGGGTGCCAAAACAATCTAGCTCGAGACGAAGCAAACAATTTAAAATTATTAAAATATATGAGTTCATTTACTAAGATACAAGAAAGAAATGCTTTTTTTGTTTCTGTTGTTGTTGGCATTGATAATCATTATGACCCGTGTCCGGCTATTGGAATAGGAACTTGGTACGGACAGATTTTAAATAAGCCAACTGGAAATCAAGGGCATGGTTATGATCCTATTTTTTACTGCACAGTAGCAAAGAAATCAGCAGCTCAAATGAATATTGAGGAAAAACAGATGTATAGTCACAGGGGAAAAGCTCTGAAAAATATCTTACCTCAATTAATAGAAAAAAAAATATAATTAATGGAAAAAAATGTTTTAATCAAAAATGATATTCCCTTATCCCTTTATGTTCACTTGCCTTGGTGCAAAAAAAAATGCCCATATTGTGATTTTAATTCTCATGAATTTAAGAAAGAATTTCCTGAACAAGAATATTGTGAAGCCTTAATTAAAGATTTTTTGCATGTAATCCCAAAAATACAAGATAGAAGTGTTGAAACGATTTTTTTTGGTGGCGGAACACCAAATTTATTCTCCTCAGAATCTATAAATTTCCTAATTTCTAAAATAAAAAATCATATTAATGTCCCAGCTTCTGCTGAGGTTACTTTGGAGGCAAACCCGCATGATTCTGATAAGGAGGGAGATCATTTGTTGGAAAATCTATTTTCCCTTAAGGAGGCAGGTGTAACTCGTTTATCTGTTGGTGTTCAATCTTTTAATGATCAACAATTGATGGGTTTAGGGAGACTTTATAATGGAATGCAAGCTCATAGTTTTCTGAGCTCAGCACGAAAAACATTTTCAAATATAAATATCGACATCATGTATGGAAATCCTGGTCAAACTGTAAAACAGGCTAATGAAGATTTAAAAACAATAGTCTCATCAAGAGTTGACCATATTTCTCTGTACCAATTAACTGTAGAGCCAAATACATTTTTTTATAAAAATACTCCTGAGTTACCGAGCGAGGATCAAATTTGGAAAATGTATTTATCTAACTTGAATATTCTTCAAAAGCATGGTTATGGTCGTTATGAAGTTTCATCTTTTGCATTAAAAAATAAAGAGTGCAAACACAATTTAAATTATTGGAAATTTGGTGACTATGTTGGAATTGGAGCTGGGGCCCATAGTAAACTCACTTTTGACAACAGTATTGAGAGGCACTATTGTAAAAAGAACCCCAACGAATATTTACTAGCTTTGCATTCAAACAATAAGGGAAGGACACTTACTTCCACTCACAGAAATATTTTTAAAGTGAAAGACTCTGATTTGATTTTTGAATTCATGTTAAACGGCCTTAGACTTGTCAACGGCGTAAATTTCGATGACTTTATTACGAGAACAGGCTGTCCAGTAGACGATCTCACGGAGAGGGTTAACATTGGTATAAACTCGGGTTTGCTAGAGGCAGATCAAAATGGAATCAAACCTTCCGTTAAAGGCCTTAATTTTTTAAGTGATCTGCAATTACTATTTATTTCAAAAAACTAAAAGTTCATATAACATGCACAAGATTAAAGCAATAAAATTGTTTTATGCACTTTACTGGTGATAAATGCAGCATAATAGTGATATTTATGAGTGGATTTTGAGCGTCAATTTTGCAAATGTATGATTATATTGGGTTTTATTTTAGGCACGATTTTCGCAATAAATTTATGATTTAAACCTTCCTGAGGAGAGTTTTATGAGTACCCCTAAAGATGTTTTGCAGATGATTAGTGAAAATGAATGTAAATTTGTTGATTTTAGATTTACTGATACAAGGGGTAAGGAACAACATGTTTCGGTTCCTGCAAAACTAATTAATGAAGATAAGTTTGAAGAGGGCCACGCGTTTGACGGATCATCTATTGCCGGCTGGAAGGGCATACAAGCATCTGACATGTTATTAATGCCTGATCCATCTACCGCTGTAATTGATCCTTTCAGAGAAGAGTCCACTCTATTATTAACGTGTGATGTTATTGAGCCCTCTGATGGTCAAGGCTATGATCGAGACCCCCGATCTCTTGCCCTAAGAGCAGAAAACTTCTTAAAAAACAGTGGTATTGGCGATGTAGCTTACTTTGGTCCTGAACCCGAATTTTTTATTTTTGATAGTGTTACTTGGAATGTAAGTATGGGCGAGAGTTTTTACAAAATCAACTCTGAAGAGGCTTCTTGGTCAAGTGGCCTGGACATTGAAGGCGGTAATTTAGCTCACCGCCCTGCGGTTAAAGGAGGCTACTTTCCAGTTCCACCAGTGGATTCCCTTCAGGATATCAGATCAGAAATATGTTTAATACTCGAGCAAATGGGAGTTCCGGTTGAAGTTCACCATCATGAGGTTGGTGGATCTGGCCAATGTGAAATTGGAACTAAGTTTGCGCCTTTAACCCAGAGAGCAGATTGGATACAAAAACTCAAATATGTTGTCCACAATGTAGCCGCTAGTTACGGGAAAACAGCCACATTTATGCCCAAGCCAGTCGTAGACGATAATGGTTCTGGTATGCATGTTCATCAATCAGTCTGGAAAGATGGCGTAAATCTTTTTGCTGGAGAAGGTTATGCGGGATTGTCTGACTTCGCCCTCTATTACATAGGAGGTATTATCAAGCATGCAAGAGCATTGAATGCCATAACTAATCCTTCAACTAATTCTTATAAAAGACTAGTACCTGGATTTGAAGCTCCAGTTAAGCTTGCCTACTCTGCACGAAATCGATCAGCATCAATAAGAATTCCATATGTTGCCAGTTCCAAAGCTAGGCGAATTGAGGTTCGTTTTGCTGATCCAACAGCTAATCCTTATTTCGCTTTTTCTGCATTTTTAATGGCAGGACTTGATGGAGTTGCGAACAAAATTCATCCAGGTGAAGCCTCTGATAAAAATCTTTATGACCTCCCTCCAGAGGAAGATGCAAAAATTCCTACAATTTGTTCCTCTTTTGAGCAAGCTCTTGATTCTTTAAATTCTGATCGCGAATTTCTAACTAACGGAGGCGTTTTTTCTGATTCTATGATTGATGCCTATATAGAATTAAAAATGGAAGATGTTACAAGATTAAGAATGGCTACACATCCACTTGAATTTGAAATGTACTATTCACTTTAATAGTTTGTTCTCTTTTAGAGTTTAATAAAATTTTTTTGAAGAACCTTTCTGGACTGATGGAAATAGCTAACGAAGATTTAGACTGCCTCACAACTGCAGTTGTAAACATCGGTTATGATTTTAAGATTCTGTCTATAAATTCTGCTGCTGAATCACTTTTTGGTCTTTCGAAAACAAATTTACTTGGATTAAAGCTAGAGAATTTCTTTTTAGATAAAAAGTATTTCTTTAAAATGTTACAGGATGCTTTATCCGAAAAATTTTCTAACAAGAGACTATACGCTTCCTGGATAATCCCCTCAGAGGGGCCAGTTGAACTAGATACAATTTGCACAACTGTCAAAAGCGAGAGAGTATTTTGTTGTTTTGAAGTTCGAAAAAAAGACCAGATAGCTCAAATCAACAAAGAAGAGCGTCAAGCAGATTTAGCTGAGGCGAACAGATCTCTTTTAAGAAATTTAGGGCATGAGGTCAAAAATCCTTTAGGTGGTATTAGAGGAGCTGCCCAGTTGTTAGATTCTGAATTACCGAGTCAATATTTAAAAGAATATACTCAAATAATTATTAAAGAAGCTGATCGTTTACAATCTCTTGTTGATGCAATATTACTACCCTCGAAAAACAGTTCCAATTATATTTCTATCAACATACATGAATTATGCGAAAGAGTTAGGAAGTTAATTTCATCAGAATACTCAAAACTACTAATAATAAAGACTGACTATGATGTCAGTATTCCGATGTTTAAAGGTGATGAAGTTCAACTTGTTCAAGTGTTGTTAAATCTTATGAAGAACGCAGCACAATCCATCATAGAAAAAGGTGAGGGTCAGATAATCATCAAAACCAGAGTTTCTCGTCAATTGACCCTAAAAAAGAGAAGATGTTCGATTGCCTTAAACTTACATATTATAGATAACGGGGTCGGAATACCACATGATATTAAGGAGAAAATATTCTATCCTCTTGTAACATCAAAGAACAAGGGGCATGGTTTGGGATTAACAATTGCTCAAAGTATAATAAATTCACATGGAGGAATGATTGATTGCTACAGTGAAAACGGTTTTACTGATTTCAAAATAATCTTACCGGTAAGATTTGCAGATCATTTATGATGAGCAAAGTTTGGATAGTTGACGATGATTCATCAATAAGATGGGTTTTAGAAAGAGCACTCTCAAAAGAAAATGTTAGTTGTGAACTTTTTGATAATTCTTCTGACGTGTTGGTTGCTCTAAAAAAACGAACGCCAAGTGTAATAATTTCCGACATAAGGATGCCTGGTGACTCTGGTTTAGTTTTACTTGAAGAGATAAAAGCTAGACTTCCGGAATTACCAGTGATAATAATGACCGCATTTTCCGATTTAGATACTGCTGTGACCTCTTTTCAGGGAGGTGCATATGAGTATTTATCTAAGCCTTTTGATGTTGATGCTGCAGTAAAATTGATTACACGGACATTAAATGACTCATTTGCTCAATCCGAAAAATTGAACTCCATCACTCATTCCTTAGTTCCTAATCTCTTAGGCAAATCCAAACTAATGCAAGAGGTTTTTAGGGCTATTGGGAGGTTGTCTCAGTCTTCAACTACAGTTTTAGTCACAGGAGAAACTGGTACAGGTAAGGAACTTATTGCAAAAGCACTTCATGATTCAAGCCCCAGAGCAAGATCTCCATTTATACCTCTTAATATGGCTGCTATTCCAAGGGATTTATTAGAATCTGAATTGTTTGGTCATGAAAAAGGTTCATTTACCGGCGCTCACTCTATGAGGAAGGGAAGGTTTGAACAGGCTGATGGAGGCACACTTTTTCTTGATGAAATTGGGGATATGAACTTTGAACTTCAAACCAGATTATTAAGAGTTCTCTCGGATGGTCAATTCTATAGAGTAGGTGGAGTTTCCCCAATAAAGTCAAATGTAAGAGTTATAACTGCGACACATCAAGATCTAGAGTCAAGAGTTCACCAAGGATTGTTTAGAGAGGACCTTTATCATAGGATAAATGTAATACGTCTCAAGATTCCCGCTTTGAGAGAGAGAGTTGAAGATATAGAAATATTAGCTAACTTTTTTCTCGAAGAAAGTGCTCAAGAATTATCCGTTGAGAAAAAAGTTCTCTCCAACCAATCAGTCAATCTATTGTCAAATTTTCCCTTTTACGGAAATGTCCGACAGTTAAAAAATGTTTGTCATTGGTTAACAGTTATGGGACCAAGCAGTCAAATAGGCGTAGAGGATTTACCTGAAGATATAAAATTTTATGATTCTGATAAAAAAAATCTTCATAATACGTATTTAAAATCTAATGACAATCTAATTACAGGGAATGAAAGTAGTTCAAAATTAGATTCAAATGATAAATTGGAAATTAACAGCGAATGGAAATCGTATCTAAACCAAAGTATCCTTGAATCTTTTAAAAATGACGTTGATATGTCATCTAATTCATCTTTTGATTTCTGGTTAAAAGAATTTGAAACTGTAATTTACAACGCTGCCCTAGAACATACACGAGGCAAAAGGGTTCTAGCGTCAAAACTTTTAAATGTCGGGCGAAACACTGTTACTAGAAAAATTAAGGATCTAAACTTAAATTTCTAATAACCTAAAATTTTATCCTAGCCCAACATGGAGCGTGATCAGAGGGTTTATCTAGTTTCCTTGGCTCTATTGAAATGCCTGCTTCAATCAAATTATCTTTTAATGAGTTGCTCAATATTATATGGTCTATCCTGAGCCCAATATTTCTCCTGAACGATGCTTGTCTATAGTCCCACCAAGAAAATGACTTCGATGTCTCAAAAATAAAACGAAAAGAATCGAAAAAATCTTTTTCCAATAATTCCTGAAATAATGTTCTCTCCTCAGGAGAACATAATATTTTGTCATTCCATTTCTCTGGGTCATGCACATCAAGATCAGTTGGTGCTACGTTAAAGTCACCTAAAATACAAATCTTTTTAAAAAATTTCCTCTCTTCCTCAATCATGTCTAGCAGATGCTTGAACCAATTTAGTTTGTAAAGAAATTTTTCACTTCCTATTTCAGAACCATTTGGTACGTATACACAAATCATTCTTATTGGAGTACCAGTTTTTTTATGCTTAAACAAACCAGCATTGAGTCTGCTTTGTTTGTCTTTAAAACTGGGCATATTATTTAATATTTGTGTAGGGTTTTCAAAACTTGTTTTCTTGTAAGCTATTGCAACCCCGTTGTAAGATGGCTGACCATGAAAAATTACTCCATATCCAATTTCATCAAAAATGTTTTTTGGAAATTCCTCATCTTTAACTTTAGTTTCTTGTAAAGCCAAAAGGTCAGGTTCATCTTTGATGATCCAGTTTTTTACTTGATGTTGCCTAGTTCTGATGGAATTAACATTCCATGAAGCAATTTTTAAATTATTCAAAATTGTGAGTACCTTTAAACACTTTTATAAACCACTATGCCTAAGCAAAGCGTCAGTACTGGGTTTTCTACTCATGAACTTTATAAAGGATGTTAACGCTGGTCTTGAGCCACCCTTTGAGAGAATTTCCTCTAGAAATTTTTTCCCGAGCTTGGATTGTTGTTCATCAGATTTATTTTCAAACATTGAGTAACAATCTGCAGATAGTACTTCAGCCCATTTATAACTATAGTATCCTGCAGAATAACCACCTGCAAAAACATGCGAAAAACTTTGGGGAAATCTTTGAAAGCTAGGAGGCACAATCAATGCGATTTCTTTCCTAATTTTTTCTAAAAGTCTAAACATTTCAAAAACAATTCTTTCTTCGCACCATGTAACTGAATCTTTAAGTTCATGGTGAATTCTGATATCAAAAAGAGAAAATTCAACTTGTCGTAACATTTGTAATCCACTTTGAAAGTTTTTTGCTTTAATTATCTTTTCATACAAATCTTTTGGAATTGGTTTACCAGTCTCTTTGTGGGATGATATCTTTATTAAATTTTCATATTCCCAGCAAAAATTTTCCATAAATTGACTTGGCAACTCTACTGCATCCCATTCAACACCATTGATCCCAGATATCTCAATTTCATTTACTTGTGTCATTAAATGGTGTAGTCCATGACCAAATTCATGAAATAGAGTAAGAACTTCATTATGAGTTAAATAACAAGAACCATTTCCATCAGGTTGAGAGAAGTTACAATTAAGAAGAGCAATAGGATTTTGAATTTTTCCATCAACTGCATATTTTCCACGACTGTCGTCCATCCAAGCTCCTGATCTTTTTGTACTTCTTGCAAAAAGATCCATGAACAAATGACCAACTTGTTTTTTTTCTTTTATTACTTCAAAAAGTAGTACATCTTTATGCCAAAAAACATTATTGTCCACATCTTTTACAGATTTAATTTCACAGTTAAAAAGTTTTTTTGTGATTTTAAATAACCCTTCAAGTACCCTTTTTAAAGGAAAATATTCCCTTAATTCTTCATCACAAAAATTAAATTCTTTTTTTCTTAACTCCTCACTTGCAAATGCAAAATCCCAAGCTTCCAATTTACTAATATTCAAGTTAGATGATGCAAATTTCTCAAGTTTTGTGAGATCTTCAAGGGCAGCAGATTTAGCTTTTTTTGCAAGTTCTAGAAGAAATTTAATAACCTCCTCAGGAGATTGAGCCATTTTTGTAGCCAGTGATAATTCAGCAGGTGTTTTAAAACCTAACAGTTTTGCTTTTTGATATCTTGTTTTAAGAATTTCAGCCATAACTTTACTATTATCAAAATGCGAACCTTCCTCAGATAATTCACTGGCTTTTCTTGCGTTTCTGCTATAGATAGAAAATCTGAGAGCTCTATCTTTTGAATACTGAAGTACTGGATATACGCATGGTGCGAGAAGAGTTAAAACCGCCCCTTTAAGATTTTGTGATTTTGCAGTTTTTTTTGCCTCTGAGACTACATGGGTAGGGAGACCTGACAACCTACTAATAAATCTTTCGTCATCATCCAAATGAATATAATTTGATTTGGTACTATCAAGAATATTCTCTGAAAATTTTTGAGAAAGATTTGCTAATTTTTTCTCGTATTCTGCAAATATTTTCTTTTCCTTGGTGTTGAGTGTTGCTCCACCAAGTTTAAATTCTCGAAGAGAGTTTTCAATAACCCTTATACGATTATCATAATTAATTACAGAGTTATCATTTAGCAAACTTTTTGTTTTGTTTGCTAAGTGAGAATTTTGACTTAATTGGGTCCAGAATTCTGTCACAGCAGACATTTTCTTGTTAGTGATTTCTCTCCATTCAGGACTATCCATTACTCCACCAAGATGATGAACTGCAGACCAAACTCTAGAAAGCCTTTCAGTTGCCAGTGTAAGTGGTTCGACTACATTTTCCCATGAACTGTCACTGGAAATTTTTTCAATCTCTAAAACTACAGATTTAGCTTCATAGATAAGATTATCTATAAAGATTTCTGCATCATTTGGGGTGAATAAATTGTACAAAGGTAAGGAGTTACGATTTAATAGGTAATCTGGTGTTTTCATATGATTCTCCATGCTACACTAAATTTTATTGGGGCTATAGCTCAGCTGGGAGAGCGCTTGCATGGCATGCAAGAGGTCAGCGGTTCGATCCCGCTTAGCTCCACCAAATAAAAGCGTAGTAAAATTATTTATCATATAATAATTGTAGTTGGATTTTTTAATTAAAGTCCC
>MDTB01014876.1_pt1 | contig 13415 bp, 12 predicted proteins | sample 811161 | NCBI WGS metagenome assembly MDTB01 (sample SAMN05326650, study PRJNA326480) | marine metagenome | isolation source: seawater | place: Mediterranean Sea | collected 2009
CCCAGGTGGGTCGTGTACTTGACAAACTTAAATCCACTGGCTTGGATAAAAATACAGTAGTAATTTTTACCTCTGATCATGGTTACCACCTTGGTGAACATGGGCATTGGCAAAAACGTACCCTATTCGATAATGCAACCCGAGTTCCACTTATATTAGCTGGGCCAGGAATTAATAAAAATCAAAAAATAATGGATGCCCCTATCGAATTGGTTGATCTCTATCCTACAATTATGGATGTACTTGGATTGGATGCCCCAGAATTTGTCTCAGGAAAGAGTTTTGCACCTATACTTGCAGACTCCTCGGCTAGAGTAAGAAACAGCGCACTAACAGAACTTGGGGTTTTCACTGGAAATAGTACCAAGACCCAAGGTTACTCTATCAAAACAGATCGTTACAGGTTGACTCAATGGGGTGAAAAAGGAATAGAGGGATACGAATTATATGATCATACATATGATAAAGAAGAACTTCACAATCTTGCTGGTAAATTAAATTATAAAAAAATTAAGGACTCATTAATCCTTATTATCGAAAAGCGGATTGCTGATGCACGAAGAAAGCCAAAAGGTTTAGGTCCGCAATTTGCAGACGCGAAAGAATGGATTGAACCCGAAACCATAGATTCTAAACCCAAATAAAGGGCTCAAGAATGACAGAAAACCAAATTATAAAATATATAACGCTAAAAATAATTTGTCAACTCATGATTACAGTCAGCTTTTAATAATATTTAGAAATTTAACATCAACGCAAACATGACAAAAAGGCAGTTTTATTTATATTTGCAGATAATTATTTTATATTCCATTTAATGGCAAATAACTCAGTAAAAAATCCCTATGCTTTTGACGGCGCTCCCTTGACAAAGGAGGATTTATTAAATGAAACTGTTGTTTTGTCGAATGGAAAAAAAACACCGTCAAGACATCAAAAGCATTTCTACATTGAGTCTTACGGTTGTCAGATGAATTTTTCTGATAGTGAAATTGTAGCTTCTATACTAAATAAGCATGGCTATAAGTTGACGGATTCTCCAAAAAATGCCACATTGGTATTGGTCAATACCTGCTCCATTAGAGAAAAAGCCGAACAAACCGTAAGAAAAAGACTAAAGCTTTTTAATGGGCTCAAACATAAAAATAAAGACCTCAAAATTGGTGTACTGGGTTGCATGGCAGAGCGCCTGAAACACAAATTATTGGAAGAAGAAAAAATGGTGGATTTGGTAGTGGGCCCAGATGCTTACAAGGACATCCCTAATTTACTCAAAGAGGTAGGAGCCGAAAGAGAGGCAGTCAATGTTATCCTTTCCAAAGAAGAAACCTATGGTGATATTGCTCCAGTAAGGCTCGCCTCGAATGGTGTAAGTGCTTTTGTAACCATCACTAGGGGCTGTGACAATATGTGTACCTTCTGCGTTGTGCCCTTTACAAGAGGAAGAGAACGAAGCCGCGACCCTAAAAGTATCCTGAAAGAAGTTAATGAACTCTATCAAAAAGGTTATAAAGAAATTACACTCTTAGGTCAAAACGTAGACAGTTATCTTTGGTATGGAGGAGGATTGAAAAAAGACTTTTCAAAGGCGAGCTCACTTCAACAGAAAACTGCTGTAAATTTTTCTAAGCTTTTGGAATTGGTAGGCACTGCTCAACCCAAAATGCGGATACGTTTCTCTACTTCTAATCCTCAAGACATGTCCCTTGACGTGATTCATACCATGGCAAAACATGATAACATTTGTAACTATATTCATCTTCCTGTTCAGTCTGGCAGCAATGATATACTTGAGAGGATGAACCGCCAACATACTCGAGAGTATTATTTCAAATTGATCGATAACATAAAAAAACACATTCCCGATTGTGGTATATCTCATGATATGATCTCTGGTTTTCCATCAGAAACAGAACAAGATCATCAAGACACACTCAGCTTAATGGAGTATGTTAAATATGATTTTGGATTTATGTTTGCCTATTCAGAACGCCCAGGTACTATGGCAGCAAAAAAAATTGAAGATGATATTCCTGAGTCTACTAAAAAAAGACGGCTTCAAGAGGTTATCGATTTACAAAGAATACACAGCGAATACAGAACTCAACAATTTATCGGGAAAATTGTATGCGTTTTGATTGAGAAAAACTCAAAAAGATCTAATGAATTTTGGAGTGGCAGAACTAGTCAAAATACCGTGGCTGTATTCCCAAAAGAAAATTATAAAGTAGGAGATTTCGTTGACATTAAGATCAAAGAGGTAACCTCGGCTACCTTGATTGGAACAGCAATGGGCATCTCGTCATCAATCTGATATTATGGAATCGGTACAACATATTAAACAGCGTTTTGGAGTTATTGGAAACGATGAAGGTCTCAACAGAGCTTTGGAAAAGGCACTGAGGGTTTCAGGTACAGAAATTTCTGTCTTGGTAACAGGTGAAAGTGGGGTAGGTAAAGAAAATATTCCTAAAATAATTCACCAATTTTCGCCCAGAAAACATGCTAAATACATTGCTGTAAACTGCGGTGCCATTCCAGAGGGAACAATCGACAGTGAGCTTTTTGGTCACGAAAAAGGGGCTTTTACTGGGGCCACAACCGCCAGAAATGGATATTTTGAAGTCGCAAATGGAGGCACTATTTTTCTTGACGAAGTGGGAGAACTTCCCCTATCAACACAAGTGAGGCTCCTGAGAATATTGGAAAATGGAGAGTTTATGAAAGTAGGCTCCTCAAAAGTTCAAAAAACCGATGTGAGAATCGTGGCGGCGACCAACGTTAAAATGAATGAAGCAATTAAAAAGGGAAAGTTCAGGGAAGACCTGTATTACCGTTTGAGTACTGTAGAAATCCACCTGCCCCCCCTAAGATCAAGAAAAGATGACATTCCTCTTTTGTTCAGAAAATTTGCTTCGGATTTTGCTCAGAAATATAAAATGCCAACCCTAAGGCTTGATGATGATGCGCAAAAAATATTGGAACTATACCGTTGGAATGGAAATATACGTCAGTTAAGAAACATTGCCGAACAAGTTTCAGTTTTAGAAAAAAACAGAGTGCTTAATGCAAATACACTCCGGAATTATCTTCCAGATATGGGGTCTCAACTGCCTGCTGTTATTGATAGTTCTAAAAAAGAAGCCGATTTTTCCTCTGAGAGAGAAATCCTTTATAAAGTTCTATTTGACATGAAGAACGATCTCAATGATTTGAAAAAACTGACCCATGAATTGATGGTAAACGAAAACATGACATCGGTTCAAAAAAATAATCCCGAATTAATTAAAAAAATATACGGAAATGAAGAGGGTGAAAACAAAGCGGTTGAGTTTATTACTCCCGATAATAAACCTCTAGAGCAAAATAATCCGCCCCCGATCAACCAATACGATTACGCAGAAACTGTAATTGAAGAGGAACCCTTATCTTTATTAGAGAAGGAAATTGAAATGATCAAACAGGCTTTAAAAAGAAGCAACGGTAAAAGAAAAATTGCTGCTAAAGAGCTAGGTATTTCAGAAAGAACACTCTATCGAAAAATAAAACAATTTGATCTACAAGATGAAGAAAATGAATAAAATATTTGCGAATCTTTTTTTACTAACACTTGTCTGGTTTGAAGGATGCGGAATTTACTCTTTTACTGGAGCTTCTATTCCCGCTGGAGCGAATAATTTTCAAGTTAATTATTTCGAAAACCAAGCGGGTAGCCGACCTGGATCGACTGTTGAACCGGGATTGGACAGAGATTTCACATTGGCCCTACAAGACATAATTTTGGGACAAACCAATTTAAATTTGGTCAATTCTGGGGGAGATTTAGTCTATGAAGGAGAAATCACCCAATATAGTATTACCCCTATGACCTCTACTGCCAATCTCACTGCTGCCCAGAACCGACTGAAAATGACTGTAACCCTGCGGTATTCCAATACCAACAATGAGGAGGATGATTTCGAAAGACAATTTTCATTTTTTTATGACTTTGCTGCGGATAAACAACTCTATGATATCCAGGGCCAAGCACACGAAATAATTTTTGAAAGAATCACTCAGGATATTTTTAATGAAACTCTAGCCAAATGGTAAGCCCTATTAGCAGTGAAGCCTTTGATAGCCTGGTTAGTAACTATGATCCTCAAGACGAAATATTGGTTTCTAAGATGGCATTGATAATTGAAAAATACCCTTATTTCCAACTGCCCCGCTTTTTTTATGCCAAATCCTTAAAAGATCAAAATAAAAATGATTTAAATATTGCCTTGAATAAGCTGGCACTTTATACTGCTGACCGAGAAGTTTTAATAGAAAATATCGAATCAATATTTAAACCCATACCAAAAACAGAGCCCTCTCTCGAAATCAAAACAATTTCAACTAAGAAAACAGAAATCATCAAAAAGGAGATACCTATCACCTCATTAATGGATGAAAAATCTGGGCAGATCAAAGTAAAAACTGATAAAATTCAAAATGAAAATCCGACTTTCCACCTTGAAAAAATTAAAAAAAAAGCTCTGAAAATTTCCATATCCAAAAAAACACAAGACGATACTCCAAAAGAAGATTTGAAATTGAGTTTTATTGATTGGATTGAATTTACAGAACAGATAAAAAAACAATCTGTTGACGCTCTCCAATCTCATCAAGACGAACCACTAAGAGATAAATTACAAATTATAGATCGTTTTATAGAAACTAATCCAAAAATACCACCAGCAGGCAAAACTGATATTATTCCTAAAGATCTTAATGAAGACTTTAATTCAAAGGAGTTAATGACAGAAACTTTAGCAAAGGTTTTGGTCAAACAAAAAAAGTACAAAATGGCGATTAAAGCCTACAGGATTTTAAGTTTGAAATATCCAGAAAAAAATGTTTTCTTTGCAGGGCAAATTCAAAAAATAAATAGTTTGATACAACAGTAAAATATTATGGGAAGTTTTTCGATTTTCATAGCACTAATAATTTTTGTTTGTTTTCTGCTTGTACTTGTGGTAATGGTTCAAAATCCCAAAGGAGGTGGACTCTCCTCCTCTTTAGGAGGAAGTGGACAACAAATGGGTGGGGTTCAGAAAACTTCTGATTTTTTAGATCGAAGCACGTGGTTATTGTCTGGGCTTTTATTAATTCTAATTTTATTGTCCAATATTTCCCTTGGTACAAAAAGTGTAGGTTCTGACTCTCGTCTTTTACAAGAAAACACTTTGGATCAACCCATTCCAGAGATCATTCCGGAAAACTTACCGGAAAATATTCCAGAGGTTATTGAGGCAATCCCTGAGGAGTAATTTTTGTGTCATGCTGTCAGCATATAATCCATATTATCACAATTTGTCACAACCTTATTAATTGGCATGATTTGTGAAATTATTTAAAAAATTAAATTAATTAAAAATGAGTAAAATCAACATTCAGCTTTTAGCAGACAGAGTTTTGGTCGAACCTGCTGCTGCAGAAACTAAAACTTCTTCCGGTATAATCATACCTGATTCGGCAAAAGAAAAACCACAAAAAGGTAAGGTGGTCGCAGTAGGTCCCGGAACAACTGAAAACCCTGTAACACTTAAAGCAGGAGATAATGTGCTTTATGGCAAATATGCTGGTAATGAACTACAACATGATGGTTCTGATTTCCTGATTATGAGAGAAAGCGACATACTAGCAATTGTTTAATAAAAAAATTTAAAATAAAATGGCAAAAAAAATAGAATTTGATTTAGATGCACGGGATGGCATTAAAAGAGGTGTAGACGCTCTAGCCAATGCTGTAAAAGTAACTTTAGGTCCTAAAGGAAGAAATGTTATCATTGGTAAATCATTTGGTGCTCCACAAGTCACGAAAGATGGTGTAACTGTAGCCAAAGAAATTGAATTAGAGGATGCACTTGAAAACATGGGTGCACAAATGGTTAAAGAAGTTGCTTCAAAAACAAATGATTTGGCAGGTGATGGAACAACCACAGCTACTATTTTGGCACAAGCTATCGTTAAAGAGGGCTTAAAGAATGTTGCTGCTGGTGCCAATCCATTGGATCTAAAAAGAGGTATTGATAAAGCTGTTGATGCTGTTGTATATTCTCTTGGCAAACAGTCTGTTGAAGTAGGTAGTGCCTCAGAAAAAATAAAGCAGGTAGCCAGTATCTCTGCCAATAATGACGATAACATCGGGAGCCTAATTACAGAGGCTTTTGAAAAAGTTGGCAAAGAGGGTGTAATTACAGTCGAAGAGGCAAAAGGAACTGATACTTATGTAGATGTTGTAGAGGGAATGCAATTTGATCGTGGATACCTGTCCCCCTATTTTGTTACCAATTCTGAAAAAATGGAAGCTGATCTAGAAACACCTTACATACTCTTGTATGACAAAAAGATTTCAGCTATGAAAGATCTTTTGCCAGTATTGGAGCCAGTAGCCCAATCTGGAAAACCATTGATCGTGATCGCCGAGGATGTTGATGGAGAAGCTTTGGCCACTTTGGTAGTGAATAAACTCCGTGGTGCATTGAAAATCGCCGCTGTTAAAGCTCCCGGTTTTGGAGACAGAAGAAAAGCAATGCTAGAAGACATCGCAATATTAACAGGAGGGACAGTTATTTCTGAAGAAAGAGGATTTACTTTGGAGAACACCACAATTGACATGTTGGGTTCTGCAGAAAAAGTAACTATAGACAAAGACAACACTACTGTTGTAAATGGTGCTGGCGATAGTGAAATGATTCAAGGTAGAGTCAATCAAATCAAATCACAGATTGAAACCACAACTTCCGATTATGACAAAGAGAAACTACAAGAACGTTTAGCCAAACTATCTGGCGGTGTAGCTGTCTTATATGTTGGAGCTCCCTCAGAAGTTGAAATGAAAGAAAAGAAAGATCGTGTCGATGATGCACTTCACGCTACCAGAGCCGCAGTTGAAGAAGGTATTGTAGCGGGAGGTGGAGTTGCTTTATTAAGCACTCAAAAAAGTCTTTCCAAATTGAAATCTGATAATTCGGATGAAGCTACGGGAGTTCAAATCATCAACAAGGCAATTGAATCACCATTGAGAACCATCGTTGAAAACTCTGGAGGAGAAGGGTCAGTAGTTGTATCAAAAGTTCTAGAAGGGGGAGACAATTTTGGATTCAACGCCAAGGAGGGTACTTTTGTTGATATGCTTAAAGAGGGAATCATTGATCCAACAAAAGTAGCTCGTGTTGCATTGGAAAATGCTGCATCCGTTGGTGGAATGATTTTGACCACAGAATGTGCTTTGATCGACATCAAAGAAGATGCACCACCAATGCCTCCAATGGGCGGCGGCGGCGGAATGCCTGGAATGATGTAATAGGGCATTAATGTAAGCAAAACCTGCTTTTCTAAGCAGGTTTTTTTATTTATAATATTTTACTTTAGTACTGACAACATTTAGGAAGCTTTTGATAGTCTTCTTCTGTTGCTTGTGCCTCAGAGGTATCGTGACCTATGTCAACTATCTTTGAATGAATTGTTTTCAAAACTACCTTTTTTGGATCATAAATTATGCTTATTAAGTTTGAAGGGATGTCCCACTCAGCAGATCTCACACCCTTAATAGACAATGCAGCTTTTTCAATTCTCTTCTCACACTGTTCACAATTCCCAAGAACTGTAAATTGAGCCTTGGTGTTCTTTTTCTTTTTTTCTTGGGCGAAGACTCCCAATGGTAAAGCCAGTAAAATAATTAGAATTTTTTTCATAATATATAATTTAATTCAAATTTTGAATCTTAGACCAGAATAAACCATTCCTCCAAAAATAGGGGCATATACTTGAGCGGCATCAAAATCAATGCCAAAAGGATTTTCCGATCCTATAATTGGATTAGACTGCTTGTAATTCCCTATGTTCTCTCCTCCCAAATAGATTTCAAATTTTTTGGAAAAGACGCGAGTCAATTGAGTGTTCAAAAGAGAAAAACTGGGAGATAAGCCGTTAACACCGTCCCTTTGATTTTTTACCAACCGCTGGACACCCACATTGTGAAGGGTAATATCCCACCTCCATTGTTTGCCCTGGGGAGATATTTCACTTTGTAGGCCCAAATTCACAAAAAAACGATTTTTAGCCAATAATGGTTTTTGTAATAAACCATTATTGTAATCTATTTTTACATCATAGTTCTTATAAGCTACCCTTAGATTTAAAAAACCTCTGTAACTGTAATCCAATTCCAATTGTAAACTTTTGGCAGTACTTTTACCATTAAGATTATAAAATAATATTTCATAAGGATTTTCCCAATCTACCACTACCTGATCCAAAAATTCAGTAACATAATAGTCTGCGGAGATGTTAATCTGGTGCGGGCTAACTATGTAAAATGATTTTGACAAACCCATTCCATAATTCCACGCTTTCTCTGGGTTTAGTCCATAAATTTTACCTTGAGAGGATTGGATTCTGACCACCCTATTGGTTACAAAAAGTGTTTGATTTTCTGCAAAAATATTAGCGGCCTTTCTGCCACTTCCTCCCGATAATCTGATAACAAACTGCTCAACTGGAACATATCTTATATGAATTCGAGGGGTAATAAAAGTTCCCAAATTATTGTGAATATCCATTCTTATTCCAGTAATCCAACTAAAATTATCATTGTTGTCATGTGAAAACTCAAAATAACCTCCAAAATTACTGTCCGTTCTGAAAAAAGAAGTAGCATCCACCAACTCATCATACTTGTCGAAAGTATAGTTAATACCCACTTTAAATTTGTTAAAAGTATTTCCAATAATAGAATTGAAGAGTAAATGACTGTATAGGCTTTGATGATTAATTCCATAGGCGCGCAACCCAAAATAGGATTTTTGGTTATGACTGCTGAAAGCGGTTTGAAAGCCAAAACTTTGATAAGGCAAGTCTGGGAAAACATATCCAATCTTTAGAGATGTATCCCATCTATGGGTTCTAATTTCACTCCCCCATCTTTGTGTATACCCCTTGTCTTTTATAGGGTTATAATCTATAGCACCCAATAATTTTTCGTCATTCATATACCTCCAACTCAGGAAGCTAACCAAACCGTTTTGAGGGTCAATATATTGCCAACGGTTCATCAAATTGATTTGCTCTGAAACAGGAAGGTCAAGAAAGCCATCCTTATTCTTATCAAACTTTTTTGACCTTTTATTTCCGTGAATATACAGTCCAGTACTCAACCATTCACTCACCTTTTTATTGATATGCGTGTTCAATTCGTACCCCCTGTTGATCGAAGCAAATAAATTAAGGAAAAAAGGCAGATCGGTTAAAGGTTTTTTCAATTCGGTATTGATCTGCCCAGCGATACTTTCAAAACCATTGGTAACCGACCCAGCCCCTTTACTGATTTGAATACTCTCGACCCACGTTCCTGGAGTAAAGGACAATCCGTAGGCTTGGGAAGCTCCGCGAACCATTGGAATATTTTCCTCGGTAATCAATAAGTATGGACTCGAAAGCCCCAACATTTTAATTTGTTTAGAACCACTGATTGCATCGGCAAAATTCACATCTATTGCTGGATTGGTTTCAAAGCTTTCAGAAAGATTACAACACGCCGCTTTAAGTAATTCTTCACTACTTACCTTAAGAATATTTTGAGTTTCAATATTGGATTTATAAATTGATTTTCTCCTTTGAGTCAACGTAACTTCATCCAATTCATCTTCCTTTTTTTGGGTCATCTCGTAACTGATGAACGTAGTTTCTACTTTTAATGTGTCTGTTTTGAATCCAATATAGCTGATGATCAACCAATCAGTATCGGGAATTCTTTCCATCTGGAAATATCCATCAACATCGGTGACTGTTCCCACGGTAGTATTTTGCCAAAAAACATTGGCTCCCATTAAGGGATAGATTTTATTGTTTTCTTGATATTTTATAATGCCACTGAGGGAATCTTGAGAAAAGACCATTCCCCATGACATACATACCATCAATATGTATTTTTTCATGACTTTAAGGTTAAATTAATTTTTAATAAAATGGTATTAAAATTCAATCAACCGTAAAAAATAAGACACTGTTTTAAAAGATATATTTTCCTTTTAGGAATGAGACATTTTGAACTTAAATAAAGAATTTTGGGGAAAGTGATATTAATATTATCAATGGAATACAGATCATTAATTGAAATGAATAATGAGGAAATCTTGAAGTCAGAATTAGTCGCTTTCTGTGGCTCATTATTTTGGATAAAAATAGTTTCATCAGTACAACAATGTTTTTTTAATATGCAAATATCTTGGCCTTTATCTTCTATTTTTTCGGAAAACATTCCACATCCCTCAACATTCCATGCCAATTCAATTTCAGCAATATGTCCGCCACAATAATGAATATTTAGAGCCAGTCCGACTTTGGAGACCAGAAAAATTAGTATAAAGAAAATAGCCTTAAAATTCTTAGAATTCATAATATAAATTTAAAGTTTTTATCCCATTCGGTAAAATAAAATGGTTATCGACATTACCAACATAATTATATTTTCAATTAAGGTTGCTTCAGTCATGGGTAATTTCAGTACGGTTCCCAGACAGGCGCAATTGATTTTACTCTTATCAAGTAAGCTGGAAATAACCCCTACAGTCGTAATTGATAAAATAATAATAGTTATTATTAAAGCAGTATTTAACGACCATCTCATTAAAAACATAATACCCAAAATCGACTCAAGAAAGGGATATATTTTACTGTACAAAACACTCCTTTTGGCTACGGGATCATATTGTGCAAAAGCGTCGGGAAAAGATTTGTAATCAAGGAATTTAAAAAAACTGAATATTATAAAAAAAAGACCCATAAAATTAAACATAATCCCTGTAATTCGTAAGTTGTTTTTTTGAAGTAATAAAGCACCTGCAACAAGATAAGTAAAAATCAAAAAAAGTGGAAAAAGCTGCTTCAATCTGGATGGATTTGCCTTCAAAAATTTTTTTTCGATGTTCTTGGAGACGAATGTAGGGATGTACTTTGGAGGCAATAACCCAGAGATTTTATCCAACTTCAGTATTTCTAAAACCTCCAATTCTACATTTCCAGAAGCTAAATCTATATTTAGGGATTGGACCTCGTCTAAACTATTCAATTTTTCAGTGACACTAGTGACACAACTTTCACAGGTCATGCCAGTAATTTTAATTATCTGCTTCATCAGTCGATATTCATTTTATTTTCAACTACTTTATTAAAATCCAGCTATCAATTTTACTAATCGAATTGTGTTTTTTATTGTTTTTTAATTGTTAAAAAAAGTTAGATTCTTTTGGTTAATTAAACTAAATAAATAAGCCGAAAATTCAGTTATTGATAATGATGTTTTTAATACTTTTACTTAGTATGGTTTTTTTTTTTATAAAATTACTTAAAAATAAATGGATAAAAAACAGATTTCATCTGCTCTCATTTCGGTTTTTGATAAAACAGGATTGGCCCCAATCATTCACGAGTTGAAAACATTGGGTGTTACCTTATACTCTACAGGGGGTACAGAAAAATTTATTCGTGATTTGGGGTATGAAGTCATTGCAGTAGAGGATATAACCGGATATCCATCTATTCTAGGGGGAAGGGTTAAAACCCTCCATCCCAAGGTTTTTGGGGGTATATTAAATCGTCAAGAAGTTGCAGAAGATCAAGGAACCCTAGAGGAGTTTGAAATACCACAAATTGATTTGGTCATTGTTGATTTGTATCCCTTTGAGGATACTGTTGCCGCAGGAGGTAGTGAGCAAGATATTGTAGAAAAGATTGATATAGGAGGAATTGCTCTTATTCGGGCAGCCGCCAAAAACTTTAAAAATACTTTTTGTGTATCGGACAAAAGCGATTATGAAGATTTTCTTAAAATTCTCACCACATCCAATGGAGTTCCAGATTTGGATCAGAGAAAGAGCTACTCTGTGAAGGCCTTTCAAACTTCCTCCCATTACGACTCAGCTATTTTTAATCATTTCAATAAAGAGGAAGAGGTTTTAAAATTAAGTGTCAAAACGTTCAAAAACCTTCGCTACGGAGAAAACCCACATCAGAAAGGTAAGTTTTTTGGTCCGTTATCAGATCTTATTGAACAAGTTCATGGGAAAGAAATTTCCTATAATAACCTTTTGGACATCGATGCAGCAGTCAATCTGATGCTTGAGTTTTATATGGAAGACAGCAGTTTTGGCATTCTCAAACACAATAATCCATGTGGTTTTGCCACCCGTTCTTCCCTCAAGCAAGCCTATGTTGATGCCCTTGCTGGAGACCCTGTTTCAGCTTTTGGAGGGGTATTGATTTCCAACAAAACCATTGACCTAGTTACGGCCACCGAAATTAACAACTTGTTTTGTGAGGTAGTTATTGCTCCAAATTATGATGAAGATGCTCTGAGGCTACTTAGAGGAAAAAAAAATAGAATCTTATTGAAACAAAAAAGTAATTTGTTTCCACCTGTAACTTACAGAACATGTCTCAATGGTATTTTGGTCCAAGATAGAAACTCCAAAACCGATCGAGCAGATCAATTAGACTTTATTACCGATAAGAAACCTAGCAATCAAGAAATTGAAGATTTAATTTTTGCTTCTAAGATTTGTAAACATACTAAATCAAATACGATAGTTTTAGCAAAAGACGGACAGTTACTCGCCTCTGGGACAGGTCAAACATCCAGGGTTGACGCGTTAAACCATGCCATAGAAAAAGCAACACACTTCAAATTTGATCTCAACGGCGCTGTAATGGCGAGTGATGCCTTCTTCCCTTTTCCAGATTGTGTTGAGATTGCAAAGGGGGCAGGAGTGAGCAGTGTGATACAACCAGGAGGTTCAATTAAAGATCAGCTTTCAATAGATTATTGTAATGAAAATGATTTAACCATGGTCTTTACTGGTACACGTCATTTTAAACATTAATTTTCATAACTTTATTGAGCTTAATTCTAAAAAATTATGGGTCTCCTGACCGAGGAAATCGCAATCGATTTAGGAACTGCCAATACTTTAATCATTCACAACGATAGAGTAGTGGTCGACAGCCCGTCTATTGTTGCTATTGATAGAACAACCAATAAAATCATTGCCGTAGGCGATGAGGCAAGTATGATGCATGGAAAAACACATGAAAACATTAAGACCATCAGACCCCTGAAAGATGGTGTAATTGCTGATTTTAATGCCTCAGAACAAATGATCAATACCTTGATAAAAAGTATTCCAACGCTCAAAAAAAGGTTATTCACTCCGTCACTGAGAATGGTGATTTGTATTCCCTCTGGAATTACAGAAGTAGAAATGAGAGCGGTTAAAGAATCTGCTGAACGTGTAAATGGTAAAGAAGTTTACTTAATCCATGAACCTATGGCAGCAGCTATAGGAATTGGAATAGATATTATGCAACCCAAAGGAAATATGATCGTTGAC
>MDTB01209862.1_pt1 | contig 13415 bp, 11 predicted proteins | sample 811161 | NCBI WGS metagenome assembly MDTB01 (sample SAMN05326650, study PRJNA326480) | marine metagenome | isolation source: seawater | place: Mediterranean Sea | collected 2009
ACCCTTTGAATTATCGATTCTTCTTATTAATTCCATTCCAGTGGTAATATTTCCCCATTGATCACTGCCACCCATTTGAATTGAACAATTGTATTTTCTTTTGAGAAATAAAAAATCAAATCCTTGAACAAGTTGATAAGTAAATTCAGTAAAACTCATCCCAGTTCCAGAATCAGAATCAATTCTATTTTTTACCGAATCTTTAGACTTCATATAATTTACAGTTATATGCTTTCCAATATCTCTGATAAAATCCAAAAAATAAAAATCTTTCATCCAATCATAATTGTTTTTAATAAGAGCCTGATTAGATAATTTATCGTCAAAAGATAAAAATCGAGAAAGTTGATCCTTGATACAGCTTTCATTTTTTTTTAGTGTTAACTCGTCCAAGAGATTTCTTTCTGCTGATTTTCCAGACGGATCACCAATCATACCAGTAGCTCCACCAACCAGAGCAATGGGTTGATGTCCGCTTTTTTGAAAATGCGCCAATAACATTATAGGAACCAGACTACCAATGTGCAAAGAATCGGAGGTTGGATCAAATCCAATATAGGCAGTTCTTTGGGATTCTTTTAAATATTCATGAAGTCCTGGTGTTGAGTCATGAATTAAACCTCTCCATTTTAGTTCATCAATGAAATCCATCATTTCGAATTATATAAAACATATTGAAAGATAATCTAATTTTCTAAAATATTAGAATTTAAGATACTGCTAAACTTAGGTTTTAAATTTTTATTATTTTTTAATTGTCCTTGGTTAGTCTGCTGATCTATTATAACTCTCTTTTCATTTTTCTTTTCAATACTGTCAGTTACTTCTTCTCTATTATTTTCAAGCTTATTTAAAACATTCTCATATATGTATAAATATTTTTCTAAATTTTGAGAGTAATATTTGTTGCTAACAACAAATTGTAAACTGTCAATCTCATATTTATTCAAGATATAATCTTTTGGTCTCATCCCATTATTCTCTAAAATCCGTTTATTTACCCCTTTTGAAACACTAATTATAGACATGTCATAAATTATGTCAACCATTTTTTCTTCAGGGATAAGATTATCGGGAATTTCATTTTCTACATTGAAGAAACTGCAAGAAGTGATAATAAATAAAACTGTGATTAATTTTTTCATCTATCAAAATTTATTTTCATTCCTATTGCGGATTCAATGATTTTTCCGTTTGAAAAAACAAGATTCCCATTAACTAAAGTATGCAATATTCTAGACTTAAAGGTCTTATTTTCAAATGGTGACCAATTACACTTATACATAAGATTATGATTTGAAACTTTCCAGGGATTTTTAATATCGAAAATTACCAGATCAGCATAAAACCCCTCACGTATATACCCCCTTTTACTTATTTCAAATAAAATTGCCGGATTGTGACACATTTTTTGAACTATTTTTTGAAGTGAAATTTTTTCCTGGTGAAAAGCTTCTAGCATAGAAACTAACGAATGCTGAACTAAAGGACCTCCAGACGGACATGAGGTATAGGGGTTCTGTTTTTCTTCAGCTGTGTGTGGTGCATGATCCGTTGCTACTACATCGATTATGTCATTATTTAAAGCATCCCAAAGCATATCTCGATCATTTGATGTCTTTATTGATGGATTCCATTTTATTTTAGATCCAAATTTTTCATAATCTTCATCACTAAAACTTAAATGATGAATACATACTTCTGAGGTGATTTTTTTTTCTTTAAGTGGTAATTTATTCGAAAATAATTCTAATTCTTTTGCTGTTGATAAATGAAAAACATGTAACCTAGCACCTGTTTTTTTTGCAAGTTTAATAGCCATGCTTGAGGAAATGAAACATGCTTCCTCGCTTCTGATTTTTGAATGATAACTTATGGGAATATTTTCACCAAATGTATCAATATGTAATTTCAAATTATGTTTTATTGTTTCTTCATCTTCACAATGAACAGCAATTGGAATTTCAACATTTGAAAATATATCTTCTAAGGAATTTAGGTCGTCTACTAACATATTTCCAGTAGAAGACCCTAAAAACAATTTTATTGCTGGTATTTCTCTTATGTTATTTTTAAGTATTTCCTCTAAATTAGAGTTTGTTCCTCCAAACATAAACGAAAAATTAGCAATTGAATTTTCTTTAGCTATGTCAAACTTTTTGTTAAGCTCCGCGATAGTTGTAGTATTTGGGTTTGTATTTGGCATCTCAAAATATGAAGTTATGCCTCCAGCTACTGCAGCTCGGGACTCGGAATAAATATTTCCTTTATGTGTTAATCCAGGCTCTCTAAAATGGACCTGGTCGTCAATTATTCCAGGAATAACAAAATTTCCTTCAGCATCAATAATCTTAGTGTTTGGATAACTTGGGCTTATTGATTTAGAAATTTTTGTAATAAATACATCTTCAATTAAAATATCAGATTCAAATATTTTTTGATCACTTATAATATTTGCGTTTTTAATTATTGTTCTTTTCATTTTTTAATTAAAAAAGGTTTTTAATTTCATTAAAATTACGCCAAAAACAGCTTCACCTATTATTGAGCTATTTAGTTTTGATTTTCCGTATTTTCTATCGGTGAAAATGATTGGGATTTCAACTAAATTCAATTTATTCAAAAATAGTTTAAATTTCATTTCAATTTGAAATGCATATCCATTAAACTCAATCCCACTTAAATTTAATTTTTGAAGTGAACTAGCCGAATAGCATACAAAACCTGATGTAGGGTCCTTTATTTTCATCCTAGTTATTAATCTAACGTAAAATGAAGCAAAATATGAAAGAATAATTCTTTGAAGTGGCCAATTCACAACATTTATACCATCGATATATCTAGACCCAATACATATATCATTTTTTTCATTGATACAAGAGTTATAAAGCCTTTGTAAGTCTAATGGATTATGCGAAAAGTCTGCATCCATTGAGATAATAAAATCATAATCTTTATTCATTGCCCATTCAAATCCACGTATATAGGCGGTTCCTAATCCTAATTTTGAACCTCTTGTTATTAAATTAAGCCTACCCTTGAACTTTGGAATTACTTCTTTAACTTTACTAGAGGTTCCGTCTGGTGAATTATCATCAACAACTAATACATTAATCTCTGGGTGGATGTTGAATATAGATTCAATAATTTTGATAATATTTTCACTTTCGTTGTATGTAGGTATTATAACTAAGACTTCATTCATCAAGATGTTTTTTGCAAAAATATTATTTTTTTGGTTTAAAGATAATGTAATGTTTAATTATGATTAGAGATATAATATCAAATGATTCATTGACCATATTACTATTTGGATCTGTTTTTTTTATGATAATATTAAAAAAAATAAATCCAGTCATATTTAGTCAAAATTTAAGATTTAGAAAAAAAGAACTTGTAAATAAAATTTCGACTAGCCTCTGGGGTGTTAAATTTTTGGAAATACTTTATAATTTATTATTTATATCAAATATATCAATCCTACTAACATTTTTAGAAGATCAAAATTTTAATTTGATTATTTATCGTGAATTATTTAAGTATATATTTATTTTTTTCATATTAAAACTTTTATTTGATCTGATAATCGGAAAATTATTTTCAATAGGTCAGATCATGAAAAGCTATATCTGGCAAAAGTTAGTTTATTGTAATTCCTTAGGAATTATCTTGTTATTATTTAATTTTTTTATTGCTTACACGATTTTTAACAAACATTATATGACATTCTTTTTTATCGCTTTGTCTATACTATATTTAATTTTTGCCTACTTCTCAATCTTTTTTTCAATGAAAAAAGTAATAATTAAAAATTGGTTTTATTTTATTTTATATCTTTGCACTCTTGAAATTATACCATATTACTATTTAATTAGTAATGTTTTATAAATTTTGTGGCGCTAATGAAAGTTAAAACAATACTTGTTTCTCAACCCCGTCCTAAACTAGAGAACTCCCCTTTTTTGGATTTACAGAAAAGGAGAAGGCTAAAAATTGATTTTATACCATTCATACACGTTAAAGGGGCCACAGTTAAAGAAATTAGACTTCAGAAAATTGACTTAACAAAATTTTCTGCAATAATTTTAACTAGTAGATATGCTGTTGATCATTACTTTAGAATTTGTGAAAAAATGAGGTTTAAAGTGCCTGATTCAATGAAATATTTTTGTCAATCAGAGGTTGTTGCATTATATCTTCAGAATCATGTTGTATATAGGAAAAGGAAAATTTATGTTGGCAAAAGAGCATTTAAAGACCTAATTCCTCTAATAGAAAAACATAAAAACGAAACATTCCTTTTACCCACTACCGACAAATTGAAACCTGAGGTTCCAAAACTTCTTGACAACTTAGATATAAAATGGAAACAATCAGTTTTTTACAAAACTGTTATAAGTGACTTATCACATTTAGCTGATGTAACTTATGATGTATTAGTATTTTTTAGCCCCTCTGGAATCGAATCATTACTCCACAATTTTCCAAATTTCCAGCAAAATAATACCAGAATCGCTGTTTTTGGTGCTATTACTAAAAAAGCTGTTGAGGATAAAGGTTTAAATGTTGACGTGTATGCCCCTACGCCAAAGTATCCATCAATGTCTATGGCTCTTGACAACTACATTTTAAAAGCTAACAAAAAAAAATAGTAGCTTATCTCAGATTTGGTGCACCAGATAATATATCTTCATCTGCTTTATCAGAAAATTTTTCGAAATTTTTAACAAATGCTGATGATAACATATAAGCCTTTTTGTAATATTTTTCATCATTATTCCATGTTTGTCTTGGGCTTAATACACTTGTTGGGACATTTGGACAAATTCTTGGCTGCATTACATTAAAAACTGAGTGGATATGATAATTTTCAGCATTTAACTTATCTAACTCACCAGACATTGCCGCATTAATCATAGCTCTGGTATATTTTAACTCCATTCTTTTTCCTATGCCGTAAGGTCCACCGGTCCAGCCGGTATTCACCAACCAAACATCAACTCCATTTTCACTCATTTTCCTAATTAACATCTTTGCGTAATCGGTTGGGTGAAGAGGCATAAAAGGGGCTCCAAAACATGCAGAGAATGACGGAACTGGCTCATCAACACCGTCTTCAGTTCCAGCAAGTTTTGATGTGTAGCCAGAAATGAAATGATATGCAGACTGACTTCGATTTAATTTTGAAATCGGAGGTAAAACACCAAATGCATCAGCCGTTAGGAAGAAAATATTTTTTGGGTTATTTCCAATGGATGGCTTTTTTATATTTTTTATAAAATTAATTGGGTAACTAACTCTTGTATTTTGGGTTATTGTATTATCATCAAAATCAACTTTTCCTGTTTCATTAATAACAACATTTTCCAGTAAAGCACCAGGCTTAATAGCTTCAAAAATCTCAGGTTCTTTTTCGTGAGATAAATTTAGAACTTTCGCGTAACAACCCGCCTCAAAATTAAATATGTTATTATCATTATCCCATCCATGCTCATCATCTCCGATTAATTTTCTTGAAGAATCAGTTGACAATGTTGTTTTGCCTGTACCCGAAAGGCCAAAGAATATTGAAGTATCGTCCTGTTCACCTGAGTTAGCACTACAATGCATTGGAAGGACATTTTTTTCAACAGGTAATGAAAAATTAAGAACAGAAAAAATTCCTTTTTTTATCTCTCCTGTATAACCTGTTCCACCAATAATTATAATTTTTTTTGAAAAATTAATTATTGAAAAATTCTTATTGTCAATACCATCAACTGATGGGTCTGCTTGAAAATTTGGGGCTGAAATTACAGTCCATTCAATATCAAACTCCTCTTCCTTTGAAGGTCTTAAAAACATGTTATGTGAAAAAATATCACTCCATGGATATTCACATATAGTCCTCAAATTCAATCTATTTTTTTTTGACGCGCAAGCATAGCAGTCTCTTACATACAATTCCTTGCCCGAAAGGTGAGTGATTAGCTTGCTATATAAATTATCAAAAATACTTGGTTTGATAGCTCTATTTATTTCACCCCACCATACTTTATCTTCAGTAATATCATCTGAAACAATATATCTATCTTTTGGAGATCTTCCCGTAAATTTTCCAGTGTTTATTGCAAGTACGTTATTATCAGTTAGGACCCCTAATTTGTTTTCAACACATATTTGATAAAGCTTTTCAACAGAAAAATTATAATTTATTTTAGTATCAAGAATCCCATATTGTTCCAATGAAATACTCTGTTTATCTAAATCGTTTGAGTTTCGATTCATGAGTCAGCTTTTCAATAAATTGAAAGATTAAAATTAATCTAAATTAATTAATTAATACTAGTATTAATTTACTAATATTATATTTTTAAATTAGATTGTATGAGAAATATTTTAATTGTTGGTGCAGGAAAATCATCTCCCTATTTGATAAAATATTTAATCGAAAATTCACAAGAACAAAATCTCTTCATACATATCACTGATGTGAAAATTGATCATTTAAAAACTTATTCAAAAAATGAAAGATGCAGTGTGTCACCAATAGATATATTAGACGATAAACAAAGAGAGGAATTTATACAAAAAAGTGATATCATCATATCAATGTTACCTGCAAGATTTCATATTATTCTAGCCAAATCATGTTTAAAACTTAAAAAAAATTTACTGACCGCTTCTTACGTTGGTGATGAAATGAAAAAGCTAAATAAGGAAGTGATTGATAACGATTTAATTTTTCTAAACGAGATTGGTTTAGACCCAGGTATAGACCATATGAGTGCAAAAAAAATAATTGATAATTTACATGATAGAGATTTTAAAATAACTTCTTTTAAATCATATACAGGTGGTTTGATTTCACCCGAAAGTGATAATACTAGTTGGAATTATAAATTTACATGGAATCCAAGAAATGTAGTTTTGGCTGGTCAAGGAACACCAGCAAAGTATATTGAAAATAAAAAATATAAATACCTTCCTTATAGTAGGCTATTTGAAAATACCGAAATGATAAATATTAAAGATTATGGTGACTTTGATGTATATCCAAATAGAGACTCTTTAAAATACCGAGAGATTTATGGTCTAGAGGATATAAGTACTATGATAAGAGGTACAATAAGAAAAGTTGGGTTTCCAAAATCATGGAACATGTTAGTAAGACTAGGATTAACGGATGATAGTTTTAAAATTTCTAATTCTCAAGGAATGACATACAGAGAGTACCTAAATTGTTTTCTACCATACCACAAGTCTTTGACCATTGAGGATAAAACGAAGAAAATGTTAAAAATTAATGAAGGAGATTCTCAATGGATGAAGCTAAACGAAATTGATTTATTTAGTAAGACAAAAAAAATCCCATTGAAAAATGCAAGTCCAGCCCAAATTTTAGAACATATATTAAAGGAATGCTGGAGGTTAGAAAGTCATGGTAAAGACATGATTGTAATGTATCATGAATTTAAATACATCAATAAATCAAGTATAGAAAATAAAATCATTTCTACAATGGGCTGTATAGGTGAAGATAGTACTTATACAGCAATGGCAAAAACCGTTGGCTTACCCCTTGCCATAGCTTGTCTATTAATTTTGAATAAAGAAGTTAATTTAAAGGGTATTCAAACTCCGATTAATAAAGAAATTTATGACCCTGTTCTAAAAGAACTAGAAAATTTTGGAATATTCTTTAATGAAAAATAATCTTATGAAAAACGATAATGTAAAGTTAGACGGAATAGACAAAAAAATATTAAAAATGCTCATGGAAAATTCAAGAAGACCTATTCTGGAAATAGCAAAAAATATCGGGATTTCTGGAGCAGCTATACATCAAAGACTGAGAAAACTCGAAAAACAGAATTTAATAATTGGCTCAAGTATAAAAGTCAATTCCAAAATATTAGGATATACTACAATGGCATTCATTGGGATTTTCTTAGATAGGGCAACAAATAATAAAACCGTAGTCAATCAACTAAAAGAAATAAAAGAAATACTTGAATGTCATTATACTACAGGAGATTGGAGTGTGCTTGCAAAACTAATTTGTAAAGACAACGAGGACTTAATGGAAATTTTAACCAAAAAAATTCAAACTATCAAAGGTGTTGCTAGAACAGAAACATATATTTCATTAGAGCAACAGATCGATAGACAAATCACATTGTAATTTGATTAATTTTAATTGAATATCTTTGATATCCGATTAATTAAATTATGCAGATACGATTGGTAAAAATATTTACAATTTTTTTTTCAATAATATTACTTGTCTTAAATATTCAAAGTTGTCAAAATGAGTCAATAGATCAAAATTATGCTGATAATGACTCAGATGGGTTTTACGATTTAATTGATAATTGTCCCTTAATCTCAAATCCAAATCAATTAGATAGTAACGGAGACGGAATTGGAGATATGTGCTCAGATATTGATGATGATGGTATTATAGATGCTCAAGACAATTGCCCCGAAAATTATAATCCCAATCAAATTGATAATGACGGTGATGGTATCGGTGATTCATGCGATCTTGTTGATTTTACATCATTGCCTTGTGTTGATGGTTTTGCTGGTGATTATCCTTGTGATGGATATAATTTAGTTGGTCATCTATCTATTGAAAATCTCAGTATAGATTTTGTAGAAAATACTAGGGTTAATGATTCATGGGGATGGAAAGATCCTGAAACTGGAAAAGAATATGCCATTGTTGGTCTATCATCCCATACATCCTTTGTTGACATGAGTGACCCAGATAATTTATTGTTAATTGGGGTTATTCCTACAGCCTCTGTAAATAGTATCTGGAGAGATATTAAAGTTCATAACAATCATGCATATATTGTAAGTGAAGCATCAAATCATGGTATGCAGATATTTGATTTGACAAGATTAAGAAACGTAGAAAATATACCAAGCGTATTTTCTCCAGATTCGCATTTTACGGATTTTGGAAGAGCACATAATATTGTCATAAATAAACAAACAGGTTACGCATATCCCGTTGGAAATCAGGATCCTGGAAGAAGTTTTACAAGAGACCCCGGACATGAAGGAGGCTTATTTGATGGAGGCCCAATATTTGTAAACATCCAAAATCCATTAGCCCCTGTTATGGAGGGCGGATTCAGCGATGCTGGCTATTGTCACGATGCTCAAGCAGTAATATATAATGGGCCTGATAATGAGCATGTAGGTAAGGAAATTATAATCGGAAGTGACGCACAACATGTGGATATTATCGATGTAACTGACAAATCAAATCCAATACTTATTTCTACTATTGTATATGAAAACACACACTATACTCACCAAGGATGGTTAACAGAAGATCACAAATATTTTATTATTGGAGACGAATTGGATGAAGCTGCTGATGGAATTAATACAAGAAGTATAGTTTTAGATTTTACCGACTTAGATAATCCACAATTACATTATGATTATTACGGACCAACTTTGGCGATTGATCATAATGGGTACATTGTTGGAGATAGATTTTATTTAGCAAGCTATAAGGCAGGTTTAAGAGAAATAGATATCAGTCAAATAGAATCAAAACAAATGAGTGAAGTTGGTTATTTTGACTCATATCCACAAGGAGATGGTTCAGGATTTAGTGGTGCATGGAGCGTTTACCCTTTCCACGAAAGTAGAAATATTATAATTAGTGATATACAAAATGGTCTTTTTGTTGTAAAAAGAGAAAATTAAATTACTTTATAAATCTATTATTGGAAATAATAATAAAGTAAGGCCAAGGAATACATATGGAGACAGCATAAATTATTGCACTTGTTTCATTAGTTAAAAATATTGTTGAAACAAAATATATGATAGCGGTATATAAAGATACACTAAGCATAAATTTTCTAAAAAACTTAAGGTAATTAATCAAATCAAACTTATCTTTTTCAGCTTTTGACATGGTATTATATCCTGCCAATAGAATATCTGCATTATTTTCATTGATTATATAACCACAGATAGCAATCAAAAAAGAGGTGAATATTACTGCAATTATCATACAACGAAATTTATAATTTTTTCAGGGATTATTATAACTCTTTTAGGCTTATTACCGTCTAATTTCTTAATAAAATTTTCATCGGAAAGAATAGCTTTTTCTATTTCGTGTTTTGTTAAATCAGTAGATAATTCAATTTTGTATTTTAATTTTCCGTTTATTGAAACAGGGTATATTTTAGTGTTATCTTGTAAGTATGATTCAATGTGTTCTGGAAAGCTTGAAAAAGTTATAGATTCTGTATTACCAATTTGCTCCCAAATTTCTTCACAAATATGAGGAGCAAAAGGGGATAATACTATTAATAATGGCTCTAAAACATCTTTACTTTTACAATCCTGTGATGTCAATTCATTTACAGTAATCATTAATGTTGAAACTGCCGTATTAAAAGAAAAAGTCTCTATGTCAGAAGAAACTTTTTTAATACATCTATGTAAAATTTTTAGGGAATCTTCACTTGGTTTTGAATTATCAATTCTTAGTTTATCTGAATTAAAATAAAGTTTCCAAAACTTTTTTAGGAAGTTGTGAACACCAGATATTCCTGCTGTATTCCAAGGCTTGGATTGTTCAAGTGGGCCAAGAAACATTTCGTACATTCTCAAAGTATCAGTCCCAAATTTTTCACATATTTCGTCCGGATTAACAACATTGTATTTTGATTTTGACATTTTTTCAACTTCTCTATGAACCTTAAAAACTTTATCAAACTCAAAAACTCCTTCCTTAAATTGAAGATTTTCTTTTTTTAATAAATCTATATCTAATTCATTTTTTTCATTAACATATTTAATATCAACCAGAATTTTTTGAGTACTATATTTATTTTCCAATTCAGATGAAACATATCCAGTCTGATTAGTTTTTCTAAAAATATAAGCGCTATTTCCTAGAATCATTCCTTGATTGACGAGCTTCTTAAATGGCTCTTTTGTATTAACGAAGCCTAAATCATATAATACCTTATGCCAAAATCTAGAATATAATAAATGTAAAACGGCATGCTCTGCACCACCAATATATAAATCAACTGGCATCCAATATTTTATACTATCCTCCGAAGCAAATTCTAATTGATTATTTGGATCCAAAAATCTTAAATAGTACCAACAAGATCCAGCCCATTGAGGCATGGTATTGGTTTCTCTTAAATATTTTTTATCATCAATTGAAACAGATTTCCATTCAATATTCCTAGCCAAAGGGGACATACCATCATCTGTAGGAAGATATGAATCAACCTCAGGTAACTCAAGAGGTAAATCTTTTTCGTCAACTGCTTTCATTCCAGCTTCATAATGTAAGATTGGGATTGGCTCACCCCAATATCTTTGTCTTGTAAATATCCAATCTCTTAGCTTATAGTTTATTGTCTTTTTTCCTTGTCCGTTTTTTTCTAAAATCTCTGAAACTACCTCTTTAAATTTTATACTATCCATGCCATTAAAATCATCCGAGTTAATAATCTCACCCGATCCAGAGTAAAACTCATCATCACTTTTTATAACTTTTAATATTTCAAGATTAAACTTTTTTGCGAACTCAAAATCTCTTTCATCATGAGCTGGTACTGCCATTATTGCTCCTGTTCCATAGCCATATAAAACATAATCAGAAACCCATATTGGTATTTTACTTTTTGACATAGGGTTAATTGCATATGACCCAGTGAATACACCTGTTTTATTTTTTTGATTTTCCTGCCTTTCAAGATCGCTTTTTGATAAGGCGATTTCTTTATATTCGTTTATTTCTTTTTTTTGGTCTTCTGTTACAATTGAGTCAATTATTGGATGCTCTGGTGCAAGTACCAAATATGTAGCTCCGAAAATAGTATCCGGTCGTGTAGTGAATACTTCAACTTCATTATTTCCATCAACTTTAAAACTTATTTCGGCACCCGATGATCTCCCTATCCAATTTCTTTGAGATGTTTTAATGGATTCAGGCCAATTTAAATCATCCAAATCATCAAGAAGCCTATCAGCATAATCAGTTATTCTCATGACCCATTGTTTCATCGGTCGTCGAATAACAGGATATCCACCCCTTTCACTTAAACCACCTATTACCTCCTCATTTGCTAGTACTGTTCCTAATTCTTCACACCAGTTAACATCAATAGTATCGATATATGCTAATCGTTTATTATCTATAAATCTTATTTTTTCTGTTTGATTTAAATCTTCAGGGATATTTAATTCAGAAATATTAACTGCCTTATTTTTTTCTTTATCAAAGTAGGAATTATAGAGTTTTAAAAAAATCCATTGAGTCCACTTATAATAGCTACTGTCACTGGTCTTTATTTCTCTACTCCAATCATATGATAAACCTAGTCTATTTAATTGTTCTTTAAACCTTACAATATTATTCTCGGTTGTAATTTTGGGATGTTGACCTGTTTTTATTGCATATTGTTCAGCAGGTAATCCAAATGAATCAAACCCCATTGGATGTAAAACATTAAAACCCTTTGTTCTTTTGTATCTTGAAATTATGTCAGATGCGATATACCCAAGAGGATGTCCAACATGTAATCCCGATCCAGATGGATATGGAAACATATCAAGAACATAGTATTTTGGCAAATCAGATTTATTGTTTGCATTATACACCTTTTTTTCATGCCAATATTTTTGCCATTTTTCTTCTATATTTCTAAAATTGTATTCCATGATATTTATATTGACCCAAAAAAACAAATTTACATTTTCTACTAACAATAGAAAATCTTTTTAATTATTGATTTCTTCATTACTTTTATGTGCAAATGATTAATAAATTTTCAATTAGATGAGAAATATCAAAAACAAAAGACTTTTTACATCTTATGTTTCAATAACAGTAATAATGTCTATAGTATTATTTTTGTTTGGTTTTTTTGGTATTTTCTTCATCAGTTCTAATTCAATTGCAAACTCATTTAAAGAAAATTTTTCGGTTTCAATTTTCTTCAAAGAAAATGCTAAAAAAATAGAAATAATTCAACTACAAAATGAACTTTTGATGAGCAGTTACATTCAAGAATTAAAATACATTTCCAAGGATGATGCTTTGTTGATTATGAAAGAAGAATACGGACAAGATTTCATTCAGGAACTGGGGTTTAATCCACTTGTTAATTCCATCGACATTAATCTCAAAAGTGAATTTGTTGAAGCCTCTTCTTTAGATAGTATTTCTGCTATAATTAGTAAGAAAAAATATGTTGATGAAATCACCTATGATAAAAATTTAATTAATTCAATTAATAATAATATTAGAAGAGTCTCATTATGGCTTATGCCTTCGATCATGATTTTATCGATAATTACATTTTTAGTTATTAATAGCTCGATAAGACTTTCAATCTATTCTAACAGACAACTTATAAAAACAATGCAAC
>MDTB01111094.1_pt1 | contig 13412 bp, 12 predicted proteins | sample 811161 | NCBI WGS metagenome assembly MDTB01 (sample SAMN05326650, study PRJNA326480) | marine metagenome | isolation source: seawater | place: Mediterranean Sea | collected 2009
ACTAATATAAAATTTATTTTAATTTTAGAGATTTTTAACTAATAAAATAAAAAAAACTTAAAAACTCGATCGATTTTGTTGGGTTAACTTGTCAACAGGAGGAGAAAATTTTGTTAAGTCTATTCCCTTGACAGCATCTTTATACTCTTCAATTGCAGGAGTTCTACCAAGAATAGAGGATAAAACAACAACCGGAGTTGAAGCAAGAAGTGACTCGCCTTTCTTGTTTTTTGAATCCTCAACAACTCTCCCTTTGAAAAGTCGGGTAGACGTAGCTAGGACTGTGTCACCTTTAGTGGCCTTTTCTTGATTTCCCATGCATAAATTACACCCAGGTCTTTCAAGGTAGAGAATATTTTTGTATTCTAGGCGTGCAGAGTTTTTTGGAGCTTTATCATCAAATTCAAAACCAGAGTACTTTTGCAGTACCGCCCAATCCCCCTCATCTTTTAGCTCGTCAACAATATTGTAGGTTGGAGGAGCAACAATCAAAGGAGCCTTAAACTTTACATTCCCAAATTTTTTTTCGTGGTTTTTTAGCATCTGAGCAAGGATTTTCATGTCTCCTTTATGTACCATACAGGAACCAATAAAACCCAAATCAACCTTTTTTTCTGCTTTGTAAAAAGAAATTGGTCTAATCGTGTCATGAGTATAACGCTTAGATATATCCAAATTATCAACGTCAGGATCAGCAATCATTGGCTCATCAATCAAATCTAAATCTACGACGACTTCAGCAAAGTATTTTGCATTTTCATCGGGGACTAATGCCGGATTTTTACCTGACCTAATATCTAAAATTCTTTTTTCTGAGATATCTATTAAACCCTGTAGCATTCTATTTTCGTTATCCATTCCTTTATTTACCATAGTTCGAATACGACTCTTTGAAATTTCAAGAGATTTGACTAGAACATTATCCTGAGATATGCAAATTGAAGCCTTTGCTTTCATTTCTGCAGTCCAATCTGTAAAAGTAAAGGCTTGATCTGATAAAAGGGTTCCAATATGAACTTCAATAATTCTTCCTTGGAAAATATTTTCTCCATGTTGTCTTAGCATTTGTGCTTGTGTTGCATGAACAACATCGCGAAAATCCATATGTTTTTTCATATTTCCTTTAAAGGTAACCTTAACTGATTCTGGAATAACCATTGTTGTCTCACCCGTTGCTAAGGCTAGTGCGACCGTTCCAGAATCAGCACCGAAAGCTACACCCTTGGACATTCTGGTATGAGAGTCTCCGCCTATTACAATGGCCCAGTCGTCAACAGTCATATCATTTAAAACTTTATGAATCACATCTGTCATTGAATGATATTTACCATTTGGATCCCTGGCTGTAATCAAACCAAAGTCATTCATAAATTTCATAAGTTTTGGGGTATTGGCTTGAGCCTTTAGGTCCCAAACAGATGCAGTATGACAACCTGACTGATAGGCTCCGTTGACACTTGGTGAAATAACTTTGGCTGCCATTGATTCTAATTCTTGAGAAGTCATTAAACCGGTTGTATCTTGTGAGCCAACAATATTAACTTTTACCCTCACATCAGAACCAGCATGCAAGGAATTTTTGGAAGATTTACCTACAATGTTTTTATTAAAAATCTTTTCAACTGCAGTAAGACCTTGGCCTAGATTTGAGATTTCTCTTGGTGAAGCAAAAGCGGAATTTAATTTTTTTCCTAGGATTTCGCATGCAAAGTTTTCAAGTTTTTTACCAAAAACTATTGCATATGATCCACCAGCCTTCATAAACTCTATTTTTTGGGGAGTAAAAGAGGAGCTAATGTCAGCAAGCTCAATTAATCCACTTTCATCATAAAGTTTTTTTTCTTTGGTATTTATAATAAGACTGGTGCCAGTCTTTACTGAATATACTTCCTCAAGAATAGGGTTATCATTCTGGTCAAAAATAGGATTACCATCAGAATCAAGTTTTTTTGTCCAATTTTTGAGATCAAGGCCAATTCCACCAGTAACGCCTACAGTAGTCAAAAAGATTGGAGAAATTCCGTTGGTTCCAGCCACGATAGGTGAAATATTTACAAAGGGTATATAGGGACTTGCTTTTTTTCCAGTCCATAACGCTACATTATTTACACCTGACATTCTGGATGATCCTACACCCATTGTGCCTTTTTCTGCGATTACCATCACTCTCTTGTCCGGATGTTTACTTTGAAGATTTTTGATTTCGTCTTGTGCCGACGGAGAGATCATACACTTTCCATGAAGTTCACGATCAGATCTCGAATGAGCTTGATTACCAGGAGACAAAAGATCAGTAGATATATCTCCCTGACCAGCAACAAATGTAATAATTTTGATTTGTTCCTCAATTTCAGGAAGAGAGGTAAAAAATTCTGCATTGGAATAACTTACAAGAATCTTTTCAGCAATTTTATTACCATTTAAATAAGCTTTTTTAATTCTGTTAGTGTCAACCTCATATAAAAAAACTTGGGTTTTTAAAATTTCAGCTGCCTGGTTAGCTAACAAATGATTTTCCCCCAATGCAATATCGAGTAAAACCTCTACCGATGGACCACCTTTCATATGAGATAATAGTTCAAAGGCGAAAGCTGTGGAAATCTCTTTAATAACAAAATCACCCAAAATGATTGCTTTCAGAAATTTAGCTTTTTCAGTTGCAGCAGCAGTCGTGCCGGGTAAAGTATTGTAAATAAAAAAATTAATTGAATCGTTTCTGTGCTTGCTGGAAAAATCTTTTATGTAAGAAATTATTTCAACTGCTAATTCTTTACTGTCAATCGGTTTTGGATTCAGCCCATGTTTTTTTCGATTTTTAATTTCTTCAATGTAATCTCTGTAATAACTCATCATGCTTTAGTCTTATTCGGTTAATTTTGGATATAAATTACATGCTGATATCAGCATTTAACGACTGAAAATCAAAAACTATTAAAAAAGAAATTATAGTCCCAAAAAAGTTAGATAGATATTTAAAAATTTGTTAACTGGATAAAAAATCTAAATGTTTCTAATAAAATCAATATTTTAATTTAATAAGTTAATAATATTTCTCTGCTCTTCAAGTAATTCATTGAGAGTAATATTAAACCTTTCTGCTGCAAATTCATTCATTGGTAAATTCTTTACCAGTTCGTAATTCTTCCCATTACAAACTACAGGCATACCAAATATTAAATCTTCTGGAATCCCATAATCACCCCTCGAGGGAATTCCCATAGTTACCCAGTTTCCATTTGAGCCATACAACCAGTCCCTGAGGTGATCAATAGCCGCTGATGCTGCTGAGGCGGCAGATGAAAGGCCCCGAGACTGAATTATTGCGCCCCCCCTTTTGCCAACAATTGGTAATAAGTTACTTTTGATCCAAGATTCATCATTTATAATTTTTTCAAGTGAAACATCTCCGACTGTGGCAAACCTGGTATCAGCGAACATCGTTGGTGAGTGGTTACCCCACACACATAATTGCTTGATATCAATAACACTACAGCCAACTTTTTTGGAAATTTGTGCCAAAGCCCTGTTATGGTCAAGCCTCATCATTGCAGTAAAATTTTCTTTTTTTAATTCTGGAGCGGACTTCATTGCAATATACGCATTAGTGTTAGCGGGGTTACCTACAACTAGTACTTTTACGTCTTCTTTTGATACCGAGTTTAATGCTTTTCCTTGAGCAATGAAAATTGAAGCATTGGCATGGAGTAAATCTTTTCTCTCCATACCAGGTCCTCTGGGACTGGCGCCTATAAGTATTGCAACATCTGTGTCTTTGAAACCCGTTAGCGGATCATCATGACCACGCATACTCTCTAATAAAGGGAATGCACAGTCTTCAATTTCCATCATGACACCAGACAATGCTTTTTGGGCTTTTTCATTAGGAATTTCAATTAGTTGTAATGAAATCTTTGTGTCAGTTCCAAAAATATCACCATTTAAAATTCTAAATATAATACTGTATCCAATTTGACCGGCAGCCCCAGTAATAGCGACTTTAATGGTTTTTTTTTCTTTATTACTTGGATTTGACAAAAAGATTTCCCTCCATGAATTAAGTTGAATTGCTCCTCATACAACAAGCATTAACTAAAAATGATAAAATAGGTTGGTTTTTTTTAATAAATAATTGGTAATTTAACGTACATTACTCAATGAGAAAAGGTCATTTTCTCTTAATAACATTCAATCATAAATAACTTCTGGGGATTTATATGGCAGTTGATAGTAGAAAAATTACAAAGGGAAGAAGGGAATTCCGAAACATCCGGATTGATCAAATTCTTACCTATCGTCTTCCTGCTGCAGGGATAATGTCTATATTACACAGAATTAGCGGGGCTGGATTATTTTTACTGCTACCTTTTCTAATTTACATTCTAGATTTAAGCTTAAGATCTGAATCCGATTTTGCAAAGGTTACTGTTTTCTTGGCTAATCCGTTTGTTTTTATCGTCATGTCCGGAATTATATGGGCAGTAATACATCATTTTTTAGCTGGAATTCGTCACTTAATGCTTGATTTACACATTGGTATTTCTAATAAAAGCACTACCAGATGGGGATTTGGCATTACAAGTGCAGCTTTGGCCCTGTCAGCAGTAACTTGGCTTGGTCTATTTGAAATAGTTTTTACCTGATAATTAATTAAACTTTTGTCATGCCTGAAAATAAAATTAATAACTCTAAAAAATCCATTGATATAGCACATTTTGGTTTTCGTGATTGGGTTGCACAAAGAGTTTCAGCTGTAATTTTAGCTATCTATACATTGATTTTTGTATTCGCTTTAATTATTTTGAGGAACGATGGCTATCTAGGATGGTCTGAATTATTTACTGAGTTGTGGATGAGAATTCTTAGTTTACTAGCAGTTTTCGCGCTTTGTTATCACGCTTGGGTTGGTGTAAGAGATATATGGATGGACTACATTAAGCCTATAGCAATACGACTGGGTCTTCAAATTTTCTCAATTTTGTGGCTTCTGGGCTGTGGCCTATGGGCTCTAATAATTCTTTGGAAGGTTTAAAATATGGCTGAAGTTTTGTCTCATAATATACTTGGAATGCCTAGAAGAAGGTTTGATGCTGTTATTGTTGGGGCAGGTGGTGCAGGTATGAGATGTTCCTTACAACTTGCAGCTAACAACATTAATGTTGCCGTCTTATCAAAAGTTTTCCCTACTCGATCTCATACCGTTGCTGCACAGGGTGGTATCGGAGCTTCACTCGGAAATATGAGTGAAGATAACTGGTACTGGCATATGTTTGATACAGTAAAGGGTTCAGATTACCTTGGTGATCAGGATGCAATTGAATTTATGTGTAAGGAAGCTCCAAGTGCCGTATATGAGTTGGAACATTATGGTATGCCATTTGATAGAAATGCTGATGGAACGATTTATCAAAGACCTTTCGGAGGTCATACCTCAAATTTAGGCGAGAAACCTGTTCAAAGAGCATGTGCTGCAGCCGATAGAACTGGTCATGCCTTACTTCACACTCTTTATCAACAGAACGTTCGTTTGAAAACCCAATTTTTTATCGAATGGATGGCTATCGATATTGTAAAAAATAATGATGGTGATTGCGTAGGTGTAATTGCACTAGAAATGGAAACCGGTGAATTAATGTTTTTTGAATCTAAAGCAACAGTCTTGGCAACAGGCGGGGCCGGAAGAATTTGGGCCGCATCAACGAACGCCTTTATAAACACTGGAGATGGTGTTGGAATGGCTGCAAGAGCGGGAATTCCTCTTCAGGATATGGAATTTTGGCAGTTCCATCCCACAGGTGTAGCAGGTGCTGGTGTACTTGTTACTGAGGGGGTTAGAGGTGAGGGAGGAATACTCTTAAACAGTGAAGGAGAGCGTTTTATGGAGCGTTATGCCCCAACATACAAAGACTTAGCTCCTAGAGATTTTGTTTCAAGGTCTATGGGGCAAGAAATCAACGAGGGAAGAGGGTGTGGACCTAAAAAAGACCATGTTTTATTGAAACTAGATCATTTAGGTTCAGAAAAAATCCTCAAAAAACTGCCATCCATCAGAGAAATCGCAATTAAATTTGCTAATGTTGATCCAATTAAAGAACCTATTCCAGTAGTTCCTACTATTCATTACCAGATGGGGGGAATTCCAACCGATATTAACGGACAAGTCATAGTTCCATCAACAAATGATGGAATGAAAGCAGATCATAAATTAGTTGATGGACTTTACGCCATTGGGGAGTGTGCCTGTGTTTCTGTTCATGGTGCAAATCGATTGGGAACCAATTCACTGCTTGATTTGGTTGTTTTTGGAAGGGCTACGGGTAGGTTTCTGGTTAATAAAGGAATTTCTAAAGAGGGTTTCAAAAAGGTTTCTTCAGATTCTGCCGATTTATCCCTAAAAAGGTTAGCCAGAATGGATTCTGCAAAATCAGGTGAAAGTGTCCAAAAAGTAGCTGACGAGATTAGAGAAACTACACAAAAAAATTGCGGAGTATTCAGAAGCGATGAGTTGCTAAATAAAGGTGTAGAAACTGTCAAAGCCCTAGAGGAGAAGGTCTCGTCAATATATTTTAAAGATAAGTCGAAAATTTTCAATACAGCTCGAGTTGAGGCTTTAGAGGTTGAAAATATGATTGAAGCCGCGAAGGCAACAATAATTTCTGCTGACGCCAGAAAAGAAAGTAGAGGAGCACATTCTCACAACGACTTTCCCAACAGAGACGACGACACTTGGATGAAACATACATTATGGTTTTCTGAAAACAACAGACTAGATTACAAACCGGTAATACTTAAACCATCCTCAGTTGAGTCATTTAAACCAAAAAAACGTACTTTTTAAACTTAGTTTATTGGAATAATTATGTCTGAAAGAGATTTTAAATTTAGTATTTACAGGTATGATCCTGAAAAAGACAAAAAACCTTACATGCAAGCTTTGACAGTTACTCTTGCTGAAACGGATAGGATGTTATTAGATGCTTTGCTCAAAATCAAATCTTCTGTTGATGATTCTCTATCGTTGAGAAGATCCTGTAGAGAGGGAGTTTGTGGCTCCGATGCAATGAACATTAATGGTAAAAATGGTCTTGCTTGTATTACAAACCTAAATGATCTCAAGCAACCGATAGTCTTAAAACCCATACCTGGTCTCCCAGTAATCCGAGATTTGATTGTTGATATGACCCAATTTTTTAAACAATACGAATCCATTCGGCCTTTTTTACATAACGATACCCCCCCTCCAGAAAAAGAAAGACTTCAATCACCCGAGGACAGAGAAGAACTAGATGGATTATACGAATGCATTTTGTGTGCATGCTGTTCAACTAGCTGTCCTTCTTTCTGGTGGAATCCAGATAAATTTGTAGGACCCGCCGGTTTATTACAAGCCTATAGATTTCTGGCTGATACTAGAGATCATGCTACACAAGATAGGCTAGATAACTTGGATGAGCCCTACAGATTGTTTAGATGTCATACAATTATGAACTGTGTTGATGTTTGCCCTAAAGGCCTAAACCCAACTAAAGCAATTGGAAAAATAAAAGATTTGATGGTTAAAAGATCAGTTTAGTTTTCTAATTTGATATTCTATCGTAATATATATATATAAAATTGGGGTTCAAAATCAGTATTTCAGATAACTTTTCTGAATTATCTCTAGATGTGTTGAAATGGAAATCAAGACGAGGTTTATTAGAAAACGACTTGATCTTAGAGAAATTTTTTCAAAAACATTATGACGCTCTGTCGTCTGATGATAAGTTGGGTCTAAAATTACTTCTAGATTTGAATGATAACGATCTTTTAGATTTATTGTTAAAACGCAGTGAGTTGACTGAAAGTTTAAATACCCCAAATGTGAGGCATGTTCTTAAAAAGTTAAGAAGTCTTTAATAAAGTAATCAACGGAAGGACAACATGGCAACACAGGAAAAAGCAACTATTTCATTTTCTGACAGAGGCGAATCATACGATTTTCCTATTTTAAAAGGTTCATTAGGATCAGATGTTATTGATATTAGGAACCTCTATTCAAGTACTGGAAAATTTACATTCGATCCAGGGTTTTTATCTACTGCATCATGTAAATCCAACATAACATATATCGATGGGGATAAAGGTATTTTACTATACCGAGGTTATCCGATAGAACAGCTTGCTCGATCATGTGACTTTCTTGAAGTATGTTACTTGCTTCATTATGGCGAGTTACCCTCTGTAAAAGAAAAAAAAGAATTTGACAACATAGTAAAAAGTCATTCGATGGTTCATGAATCTATGGCTTTATTTATGAATGGTTTTCCTAGGAATGCTCACCCTATGGCTGTCTTAACCGGTTTGATAGGTGGTATGGCTGCTTTTTATCCTGATAGCTTGAAAATTAATTCAGTTGAGCAACAAGATCTATGCCTTCTTAGGTTGATAGCTCAAATGCCGACATTAGTTGCCATGTCTTACCGTTATTCACTTGGTCATCCCTATCAGTATCCAAAAAATGATTTATCCTACACAGCTAATTTTATGAGAATGATGTTCAGCTCTCCATGTGAAGATTACAGAATTAGGAATATATTAGTCCGTGCATTAGACAGAATTTTCATTTTACATGCTGATCATGAACAAAATGCATCAACTTCCACAGTCCGTCTTTGTGGTTCTTCGGGAACAAGTCCATTTGCTGCAGTTGCAAGTGGTGTTGCCTGCTTGTGGGGTCCTGCCCATGGAGGGGCAAATCAGGCTTGTTTGGAAATGCTAGAGAGACTTCATTACCAAGGTGGGATTGCTAAAGTTGGTGAATTTATGGAAAGGGTGAAGGATAAAGATTCAGGTGAGCGATTGATGGGATTTGGGCATAGGGTATACAAAAATTTTGACCCAAGAGCCAAAATTATGCAAGAAACCTGCAGAGAAGTTTTAGCTGAGTTAGGTTTAGAAAACGATCCATTATTCAAGCTGGCATCAGCAGTTGAAAAAATCGCATTAGAGGATGATTATTTTGTACGAAGAAAGTTATATCCAAATGTTGATTTTTACTCTGGTATAACGCTTCGAGCCTTGGGACTTCCATCAGATGTATTCACATCAATTTTTGCATTAGCAAGAACTATTGGTTGGGTTGCCCAATGGAAGGAGATGATTAATGATTCAGAATATAGAATTGGCCGTCCAAGACAACTCTTCACTGGTGATAAACCAAGGAAAGTTCTCCCTCTCACCGAAAGATGAAATTTTTCACTTCCACTTTTTTTAATTCAGTTGCAGTTACTTCAATACTTTTACGTATTTTAATGTTTTGATTGTTACTAATTTTTTAGACTATTATGAACGGGAAATCTCAAGAAGAGGTTTTATTCAAGATAGAGGCCAAAGTAACGTTATTGGTTATTTAGATCACGCTATAGATTCATGGTCAAAGTGGCAAAAACATCATGATGATTTTTTTCCATTATTCAAAAAATCCTTACCTACCCCAAAAGGAGTTTATATATGGGGTGGAGTTGGTAGGGGTAAAACTTTTTTAATGGACGTTTTTTACAATTTTATACCAGTCAAAAAAAAAACCAGGATTCACTTTTATGAATTTATGCACAATGTTCACAAAGAAATGCATATTCTTAAAGATCAAATTGACCCTTTAAATATAGTTTCAAAAAAAATAGCTGATAAATACAATTTGATTTGTTTCGATGAGTTCCATGTTTCTGATATTGCAGATGCAATGATCTTAGACAGACTACTTAAAGGCTTACATGGTTTTAAAGTTGGATTTATCCTAACATCCAATTATTTTCCCTCAGAACTCTACCCGGATGGTCTTCACCGTAATGAACTTCTTCCAGCTATCAGACTAATAAATAAAATTACTCAAGTAATTAAAATTCCAAATGGAGTTGATCACAGGAGAAATAGGGAGGATGAAGATTTTTTTCACCTTGCTAAAAATAAAGGGAACCTAAATAGCTACTATCAATTCCCATTAAGTAATGATTCTAGTATGGCTTTACAAAGACACTTTAATAAATTTATGGATGGTAATTATGATCAATCAGAAAAAATAATAATTAACAACAGGCCTTTTCCTTTTATTGCTAAAGCTGGGGGAGTCATATGGACAGATTTTAACAATTTGTGCAATGAATATCGTTCACAAATTGATTATCTTTTACTATGTCGTAAGTTTCATACTATTCTCGTCAGTGATGTACCGCAATTATCTTCAGAGCAAAATTCTGCTGCCAGGAGGTTTACTTGGCTAGTTGATATTCTTTATGACCAAAAAATACGTCTAATAATTAGTGCTCAAGTTGCTCCTGATCATCTATACATAACCGGGATGTTTGCAGATGAATTTAAGCGAACTGTAAGCAGGATTATGGAAATGCAATCCGAGACTGTATTTGATAATAACTAAAAAATCTTAAATAATCATTACTACTCATTTCAAATTATTTCTAATACTCCTATGAATGATCTATCATTATCAATCGGTTTCTTAAGGCTTTTTCTTGCAGTTATCCTTTTTTTATCACTTGTTTTCTCATTTGACGCTATGTCTGAGGAAGTATTAAGAGTAGAACAAGGAGAAAAGTTACTAAAAGCATTAAAAGTTGAAAAAGAAAGATTTTTGATTCAAGTAAGTCGAGAGGAAGATGAATGTCTAAAATTGTTTTTGTCTGGTCAGTGTCTGGAAAGCTTGATTATAAAGTACGAAAACAAAATAAGAGAAATGGAATTAAAAAAACAAAACATTATCCGTATGGTTAGGCGATATGAGTCAAACATCAGAAAAGAAAAGAGAAAAAGAAATCTTGAAAGTTTAAACAGAAAAACAAATTAATTTAAAATTTATCTAAAAAAATTTCTCTTCAAATAAATCTTTGATTCTTTGAAAAAAGCCTGACTCTACCCAAGTTGTCTCCGTTTGATCTCTTAAATATTTAGGGAGACCTCCTTTAATTTTTGGATTATATTTGTTTGTTAAATATGGGCTATTTGGATAATTCTTGATTAACACTCTTGACGAATTATCAGATAATTTTAGTAAATTCAGTTTTTTATAAGCCACTACCATAATGGCTAATGCTTCTTCAACGGCAGGTGTTTCTTGAAACCTTTCTAAGACAGTTTTGCATCTATTCAACGATGCAACAAAAGCCTCTTTCCTAAGATAAAATCTAGCAACATGCATCTCATTTTCAGCTAATACATTAATTAAAAAACGCATTCTTTTTAGGGCATCTGGGGTGTATCTGCTATTTGGATATAGGGTAACAAGCTTTTTAAAACTCTGAAATGCAGCTTTGCCGGCCACTGCATCTCTTTCAGCCATATCCTCACCAGTAATTCTGCTAAACAAGGTTTTTTTATCATTAAAATTAATTAACCCCTCTAAATAAAGCGCATAAGCTATGCCCGTCTGATTTGGATAAAGTTTTTTATATCTGTTTAAGGCTGCGATAGCAGATGCTGAATCACCGTTTTGCCAATGAGTATAAGCAGTTTCTATTTGAGCTTGTTGAGCGTATGCTCCAAAAGGATATCTCGTTTCAAGTTTTTGATATAAAGATAGTGCATTTTCGAAATTTCCAACTTCTAACTCAGATTTTGCTTCATTGTATAGTTTGTCTGCATTCCAACCTCTGGAATTATCTTCTGGTATGGAGGAACATGAAACTATAATTGGAATTAGAACTAAAAAAAGAAAAAAACGAAAGTTTGAGAATGTTTTAATTAAATACATAGAAAGTTGGTAAGATATTGATTGAGAAAAATTTAAGTTTCAAAAATTCTAATTATAACTGTGAACGAAGAGTAGTGGTTGTAGATCAGAGTCAACAGTCAAAAAGATTAGATGTAGTTTTATCCGACCTTTATGATGAATTATCCAGAACCAGAATCAAAAGCTGGATTTCTTCAGGATCAGTGACTTTAGATGGTTTAACTTCAAAACCCAGTATTCATGTAAAACTTGGCCAAATTTTAGAAATCAATCCTCCTAACCTCAATGATTGTAACGATTGGGAGCCCGAGAACCTTGATTTGGATATAATTTATGAAGATGCATCAATACTTGTATTGAATAAGCAAAGTGGATTAGTGGTTCATCCGGGTGCAGGTAACCCCAATGGAACTCTTTTAAATGGTTTAATTTACCATTATCCTGCATTAAAAAAATTACCTAGAGCAGGGTTAGTTCACAGGTTAGATAAAGATACATCTGGATTAATTGTAATAGCGAAAACACTTGAATCCCATAAGAGTTTAATTGATCAATTATTGTTGAGAAGTGTTAGGAGAGAGTATTTGGCAGTGACTTGGGGAAAATTATCCTCTAGTATGCTGATAGACAAACCTATTGCAAGAAACAGATTCAATAGACAAAAATTTGAAGTATCAAAGTCTATACATGCAAAACAATCTCAGACAAAAGTTGAGCCAATAATTTATGGAAAAATAGACCAAAACCATATTTCCGTAATTAAATGTAGTTTAAAAACTGGAAGAACACATCAAATAAGAGTTCATTTGGAGCATATAGGTTTCCCGATAGTTGGGGATATGACCTATAGAAAGTCTGCCCATAACAGCGAAAAACTAAAAATTAAAAGACAGGCTCTTCATGCTAGATGCTTGTCATTCGATCACCCTTCTACAAAAGAAAATGTTGAATTTACGATAGAAATACCTTGTGACATATTGGAAGTGATTTCTTTGGCAGGTGCAAAATGAAGGGTATTGAAATAATTAAAAATTTTTTTCCCTCTTCAATTTTAGCTTTTACTACCAACCGAAAAGGTGGCCACTCAAAGGGGAAATATAATTCATTAAACCTCGGTTTTAATGTTGGTGACGAAGAAAAATCCATAAAAAAAAATAAATCTATTGTTTTACAAATGTTAAATAATGATGTTTGTTGGATGAACCAAACTCACAGCAGCATTGTGAATTTTGTAAAGACAACAGATCAATTAGTAAATGCTGATGGAATTATATCTACAAACACTCAGTCTGCTTGCGGTGTCTTAACGGCAGATTGCCTGCCAGTTCTTGTTTGTACATCAGACGCCAAATTAATAGGGTGTGTTCATGTTGGGTGGAAAGGTTTATCCAGAGAGATACTCGAAAACTTTTATCAGAAAATCATCCTACAAGAATCAAAATATCCAATTAAAAAAAATGTTGAGTTGATCCCATTGTTATATATTTGGTTTGGACCGTGCATTTGCAAAAAATGTTTTGAGGTTGGTAATGATGTCAGGTCTAGCTTTACTGACTTGGATAAAAGAACCGAAAAATTTTTTAATCCGACATACAAACGAAAATGGTATTGCGATCTCAGATCTTTAGCTGTATATAAAACAAAAAAATTTTTCAAAGTTAATAAATTTTTATATAAGATTAATGTTGACAAT
>MDTB01019458.1_pt1 | contig 13411 bp, 2 predicted proteins | sample 811161 | NCBI WGS metagenome assembly MDTB01 (sample SAMN05326650, study PRJNA326480) | marine metagenome | isolation source: seawater | place: Mediterranean Sea | collected 2009
ATACATACTTGGTGTTACAGATATATTTAACAACCGCAAGCCGGAGAAATTGTATACCCTGTAAACTTGCCCCGTCGCGTTGAATATACATTGCATACTAGGCTTGAAAATAACATTATGAAAAAGGCACCTGCCTCAAAGTCGTCTATATCACTTGCTGAAATGCCTCGGTGGGTGAAAGATAGAACAGCTGCGAAAAACATCGCTCTTAAAATCAAAGGAAATCATGGAACTAATAGAAAAGTGCCCACCAAAACAAAATCTATGACAGACTTGAAGAAATCAGCTTCCACAAGCAAGTTTGGTGGCAAGTTGGAAAAGGATGATGAATATGATAAAATGGACTACAACAACCTGCCTGCACGATGGTTCGATCAAGATAAGAAAGTAGAAATACGTGAAAAGGCAAAAGCTCCATTCCAGAGACCCCCAATGAGGCCTTATCCGCCAAACTTACCAGCCACAAAACGTAAAAGGCATTTTGGTAAAGGTCCAGAACACAGTGATGCTAGGGTAAAACTCTTAAGGATTTATGATACGGAAGAAGACTATTATCAGTCAAAAGGAATTTACGAAGGGAATAGTGAAGGTAATCAATCTTACCCAACTTCACTTAGTGTCAATAGAAGAACGACCAACAATATTGAAAAGGGTGTCAAAGTGGAAGATAATGATCAAACTATTGAACATATTAAGTTCCACTCGTTAGATCAAACGACTGCTACAAAACCGTTACGAATGGTGCAAACAGACGAACTTGAAGCCACGCAAATACCTAAGACAGCCATAAACGAAGCTGTCGAGGATGAGGATTTTTTACGTTTGGATATGTCAAAAATTCCATTGGATACGTTTGACAACCCTGATATGTTTGAAAAAAAATCCCCGGAAGACTGGCTCAAGTCTAATTCGAAGGGCAAATCGCCATATTATGCCGATGGGGCGTGGTCGTGGAGAACATGCCAAGTAGAAGGATACGACTCACAATTAAAAAAATATAAAATTAATTTTGACGATTTAGGAAAAACTAAATACGTCAAACGATTAAATTTGCAGTTCGATGAAGAGACAGATGAAGCTTTTCAAAGTAGATTACAATATGCAATTGATTTACGAGAGGCTGCTAAAGCAAATATTCGCTATGATTATTTCCTTGAAAATCAACCTGATGAGAGTGTGGAATGCATACCTGACTGGACTTTAAATGATATTGCCAAAAGGATTGGTGGTGTTTTAAAAACGTTACAATCACCTCTGGTCCAAGAGCTTGTTGAAGATGTTGCAAATAGATATCAACGCGCCTGCAAAAAAATCGTCCTGAACGTCGCCTTGAGACAAGACGTTGCTATGCAGTCTAGATATACCGCGCTCAAACTGCCTATACCTAAGACTAAGATAGCAGCGCCAGAATTCGGTATTGTTATGATACCAAAGTCTTTAACACCATATGAGAAAATACATAAAGTAATTAGAAAGCGATTATGGCTGAAAAATGAAGGTGTACGCTACAGCATAATGTCACATTATTATACATATACTGATAAAATAGATGGCAAATCATTTTGTGATCTTTCAACAGTCACAAATGCGTGTGACTTGCAACTTTTTATTAAGAGACAGAAAGAATTTTGTGATGGAATGATCGAAAAATTGAATAATAGTTGGCGAAGGCGCTTGGCAGATAATTTGCTAGACAATTGTCAGGGATATTTTAACTTTTATGAAAGTGAGGTAGAAACGTTCAACGTCAGCATTTTGAAAAGATTTTTGCGTGGATTAAAAGTACGCATGGCCGACCAGTTAAGGAATTGCTTGGAATTTACGCTTAATTCTTGGGGCGACTACATAAAAAAACAAACAAAAGTATTTCATACCGATAGTAAAGGGATAGGGTCGTCCCCATTATCTTTGCTAAACTTTACAATAAATCTCGATACAGTTGCCAATGGTGAGTCCCCAACAATCAGAATAGAACCATCTATCGGCGAAGTGCAGGAACAAATGGATAATTTCCTGGGCTACTTTGTTGAAGGAATTGCCTCTATTAAAGTGATAGATGCAGAACTAATGACCTTGTTAACGATTCCTGACCCGGTAATTTTGGATTTACGTAACGAAATTTTTCTTCCAGTTCAGACCCTCATTAAAATGATACGCATTAAAGTTAAGTCTTATGTGGAAGATGGTGTAACAGGTCATTTAGCCGTAATTGCAAAATTTAGAAAAGCTTTATTTCTCACTGACAATAAAACTAAAAGAGAGGTGGAAAACTTTGCTAAAAGGGTTAGCGAAACAAAGCTACCAACAGTTTTAATAGAGCTGAGAAAATATTATACTGCTGCCCAAGAGGCTAATGGATGTTGTATGAACGATGAGCCATTTGCTCTTGGGACTTTACATACGCGATTGTTAAAAGATGCGTTGCTAAAAGCTGGAAATACACATTGTTGTGTAATTATTGATGCGGTCATAGATGACGTAAAAGACAACTTTGACATAATTACTGTAGAGTATGAGAGTATACTGAAACGAGTATCAAAAAAACCGGCAACTGAAATGGAACTGGTGGCTCTGAAGGCGTATGTTGATAGTTTAGGGTCACGCGTGCTCGCAATAAAAAAACGTGTTGCTAATCTTACTTACCGAATGGAAGCAATGGCAGAATTTGGATACAAAGCCCCGTACAATTTATTCAAATTGTCGTGGAACGTAACCCGGTGGCCATCGTTAGTAAATGACGCATTCGCGGAGGCTCAAATGGAGATTAGAAAAATGAAAAAGAAAATGCAACGGACTCTAGAGAAAGAGCAATTGCAATTTAAAGAACTAATTGTGACCCTAGGTAAACGCGTTGAAGCGTATTCAGAAATTGGGGGCTCAGATCCAGAACGTGATTATGATTTAGCTGCAGTTGTTGATGAAGCAATTAACTTAGATTCTGCATTGAAAATGGCAGTGGAAAAAGCTGAAGATTTCAACAACAGAGAGAAGGCCTTTGACCACGATCCAGAAGATTATACATCCGAGATCAACAAGTTCCAAGATGATTTTTTGCCCTATTTTGAACTGTGGACCATGTTTGGTGACTTTTACAACAACGTAGAAACATGGTTAAGTGGTTCCTTTATCAAGTTAGATGCGAAAGTCATTGGTGCATTTGTAACATCGGCATGGACAAAAAGTTATAAGATGAAATCTAAACTTAAGGATAGAGCGCCAAAAGCAGCTGAAGTTGCTGCAACTTTAAGAGAGAAAACGGATGCTTTCAAAAAAAATGTGCCATTGCTGGAAGCACTTGGCAGCAAAGCCTTGCAAGATCGACATTGGATCATGTTGTCTGAAGCTGTTGGGCATGATATTATTCCTGATGCAGAGCTCACCTTACAGAGCCTCGTAGATATTGACATTATGGCAAAATGGGACAAAGTTGAGGAAATTACAACCATCGCAAACAAAGAAGATAATCTTTTGACAAAATTAAACACCATGCAATCAGAATGGGATGATGTTGATCTATTTTGCAAACAACATTTGAAAAAAGGTCAAGAGGCTGACGAAAATACAACACATATCATTTTAGGCACTGACGAGATTTATGCACTACTTGATGATCAAGTTGTAATGGTTCAGACGATGTTAGGGTCTCCTTTTATTAAACATATTAAAGGTGAGGCTAGAATTTTTGAACGGAAGCTGGTATATGCGCAGGAACTGTTAGATGAGTGGCTTGCCGTTCAACGAACTTGGATGTATTTAGAGCCAATTTTTGGTAGTGAAGACATTATGCGACAAATGCCGGTAGAAGGTCGTCGATTTGCTGCTGTTGATCAGTTTTGGAGGAAAACAATGAAAGAAACTGTGGATTTACCAAAAGTCATGCACGTGGCAGGAAAAGACGAATTGCTTGAGCAATTTAAACAAGCCAGTAAACGCCTTGACGTGATACAAAAAGGCTTGGAAGAATATTTAGAAGTCAAACGGTTAGCATTCTCCAGATTTTTTTTCCTTTCAAACGATGAGTTGCTGGAAATCTTATCTCAAACAAAGGATCCTAGGGCAGTCCAGCCATATTTGAATAAATGCTTCGAAGGTGTGGCAAAAGTAACCTTTCGCGGAGAAATTAATGGCAATGAGAAAGATGTTACAATTATTGAGATGAAAGACCCAAAAGGAGAAACAGTGCCTTTAGTTGTAGAGATCGATCCAAATGAAGGTGATAATAAAGGCAATGTTGAAAATTGGTTGCTTCAAATGCAATCTTCGATGCGTCTAACAATGAAAGATCAAATGAAAAAGTCCCTTGAACAATACCCACAAATTCCACGGAAAGAATGGGCGATAAATTGGCCAGGGCAAGTTGTTTTGAACGTTAGTATGCTTTATTGGACCCTAGAAGTGGAAGAATGTATGGAGCGACAAGGTCTTAATGGATTGAAAGAATATTTAAAAATTTTACAAGATCAAATAGCGGTTATAGTAGAAATGGTGCGCGGTAAAATGACCAAGCAGCAAAGAACTTTGATTCGTGCGCTATGTACTCTAGATGTACATGCTATGAACTCCATTAAGGATATGATACAAAAAGGAATTTCTCGGCCAGATGCGTTTGAATGGCTGTCACAACTACGGTTTACCTGGGACGACCAACCGGATGACTACAATCGTTATGGCGATGAAGAGGAGCCCCATAATATGATTGCAAGGATTTTGAATGCTTCACAAATGTATGGTTACGAATATATAGGCAACCAGGGGCGTTTAGTCGTCACGCCTTTAACAGACCGTTGCTACCGTACGCTAATGGGTGCAGTCTCTCTTATGTACGGGGGGGCACCTGCAGGGCCAGCGGGTACTGGCAAAACGGAAACTGTAAAAGATTTATCGAAATCGTGTGCTATTCAGTGTGTAGTTTTAAATTGTTCGCCAGAGTTTGATTACAAAGCAATGGGGAAATTTTTTAAAGGTTTAGCTCAGTCAGGTTCTTGGAGTTGTTTTGATGAGTTCAATCGCATTATTTTAGAAGTTTTAAGCGTTATCGCTCAGCAGATTCTAACTTTGCAAAAAGCAAAGCGTTCCAGAGTAAAAACTTTTGAATTTGAAGGCACTACATTGACATTAAATCCGGATGCAAACGTTTTTATTACCATGAATCCCGGCTATGCAGGGAGGCAAGAGCTACCGGATAACTTAAAAGCGCTATTTAGGCCATGTGCTATGATGGTCCCTGATTATGCATTAATTGCAGAGGTTATGCTATTTGCCATGGGCTTTAATGATGCGACACCATTAGCGCGAAAGTTAACACAAGTTTTAAAGCTTAGTAGTGAGCTTCTATCTTCCCAAAAACATTACGATTATGGCATGAGGGCTGTATTTTCTATATTGGTAAGAGCTGGCAAATTGCTTTTAGATTTAGCTGGCTCATTAGATGAGGCATCTATAGTTTTAAGCGCAATTACGGATGTGAATCTTCCTAAGTTTACGACGAATGACATCCCACTTTTTACAGGAATTACAAGCGATTTGTTTCCAGGTTTAAAGCTGCCGGTACCAGATTATGGGTCCTTGATTCCCACAATGCAGCAAGTAAGTCTAGACTTCGGGTTGCAACCAGTGGACGCATTTATCAAGAGTACGGTTCAACTTTACGAAACGGTTGCAGTGAGACACGGTTTAATGATTGTAGGCCAAGCATTCGCTGGCAAAACATCTATTTTGCGTGTTTTGGCAGAATCGTTAAGAAGAATCGATGGGGAAGATTTCCCACCTGATGTAAAAATTCATACAATAAATCCGAAAAGTGTCGCTTCTACCCAATTGTATGGTGCTTTCGACCCAAACTCGCACGAGTGGGATGATGGTGTATTAGCAATTGTATACCGAAATGCCTCAAAAGATTTGTCGGGTGTAAAGAATTGGTTAATGTTTGACGGACCAGTCGATACATTATGGATAGAAAGCATGAATACCGTTCTAGACGACAATAAAAAGCTCTGCCTGACGAGTGGCGAAATTGTGAAAATGAGCCCTTACATGACAATGATGTTCGAACCGCAAGATTTAGATGAAGCCTCGCCAGCTACAGTAAGCCGCGTTGGTGTTGTATATATGGAGCCAATTCGTTTAGGTTGGGAGCCTTTGCTTACTTCGTGGTTAGACAAATTGCCCCAATCACTCACAAAACATCGTGAATATATAAAAACCGTATATGATTGGCTCATGCTTCCTGCAATATTTTACATTAAACAGTACACTAAAATACCCACTCCAATTACGAACATGGAATTGGCAAACAACACTATGACATTAATGTCTTGCCTTATTGACGAACCGTTTGTTCAGCGAGACTCGGTGCCAAAAGAAAAAGATCTTCCAAAATATTTAGAAAATATCGTTGTCATGGCTATTGTTTGGTCAGTTGGTGGTGTCTGTAGCACGACTGGAAGAAAAGTGTTTGACGATTTATTTCGGGAGACTCTTCTAGGGACCATTCGGCAAGATTCTCGATGGCCATTATTTGTAGCGAAAAATCCTTCATACGATGGAGACTGTCTTCGAGATCGACACGTTATAGATTCAATTCCAGAGTCCGGGATGGTCTTTGACTACAACTACAATACTGATAAATGGAAGTGGGAGGGATGGATGAGCAAAAGTGGCAAATATTCTGTTCCCAAAGGTTTGAAATTTGCTGAAATTATCGTTCCGACTATAGATACAACGCGTAATGAATATCTTGTTAAATTGATGATTTTAAGGGGGAGACATGTTTTGATAACGGGAGAAACGGGCACTGGAAAATCCGTTTCTACCATAGAATTGGTTGATGGTAAATTGGATGCGAAAAAATACACTCCAATATTTGTTAATTTTTCAGCTCAAACCACTGCTAACCAAACACAAGACATTATTGATGGCAAATTGGGTAAGAGGCGCAAAGGAGTTTTTGGCCCGCCACCAGGTTTCATTGCAACCGTTTTTGTGGATGATTTAAATATGCCAAAAAAAGAAGAATATGGCGCACAACCACCAATAGAAATCTTGCGAGCATGGATGGATCACCAGGGCTGGTATGATCGCATGGATCCAACATGGGCCTTCAAAAAAATAATAGATGCGCAATTTGTTTGTGCCATGGGCCCGCCAGGCGGTGGTCGGACTCAAATTACTCAAAGGTATGTAAGGCATTTTAACATGCTAAATTTTGTACCATTCAACCCCTCATCGTTAAAAACAATTTTTGGTGCTATATGCGATTGGTTCTTATGTGATTTTGGTAGCTCTATAAAAAAAATGGGAGACAATTTAGTCGATGCAACAACGGAATTATATGATTTAGTTGGAGAACAATTACTGCCGACACCGTTGAAAAGTCATTACACCTATAATTTGAGGGATCTTTCAAAAGTTTTTCAAGGTATTGCTCAAAGTAATGGTGATTTAATGTCCAACAACGAAGAAATGGTACGGTTATGGGGGCATGAATGTAAGCGGGTATTTCAAGATCGGTTGGTCAGCAGTGAAGATAGGGAAAAATTCAACGAAATGTTACGACAAGCTTGCAATGATCATTTGAAGAAAGATTGGGACAAGGTGAAGGGTCCAGACAGCTTGATTTTTGGCAACTTTATAGATTCAAATATTGACGTAGAGCGGAGAAACTACATAGAATTTACCGATCATTTCAAGTTACAGGCAGTAGCGAATGACTACTTGGATGATTTCAATAATATGTTTCCAAAGCCAATGCAATTAGTACTTTTCATGAATGCGATTGAACATTGTGCTAGAATCGCGCGGGTGATTCAACAGCCATATGGTAATGCGTTACTGGTTGGGGTCGGTGGTAGTGGAAGAAAAAGTTTGACGACTTTAGCCGTTTTTATGGCTGATATGAAGTTATATGAAATAGAGATTACAAAGGTATATGGGATGAATGAGTGGAGGGAAGATCTTAAGTCAGTTTTACGAATGGCTGGAGAAGCATTGAATCCGACCGTCTTCTTATTTAGCGACACCCAGATTAAACGGGAAGACTTTGTAGAAGATATAAATAACATATTAAATACCGGAGAGGTACCAAATCTATTTGCAGTGGACGAGCGTAATCAGATTTGCGAAACCTTGAGCAAAGTTGCCGAGGAGCAAGGTGGATTAAAAGATCCTACTACAGTAGAACTGTTAAAATTTTTCGTCCAAAAATGCAGAGAAAACTTGCATATTTGTCTCGCTTTCAGTCCTGTTGGTGGTGATTTTCGAACACGGCTAAGAATGTTTCCATCGCTTATTAATTGCTGTACGATTGATTGGTTTACTGAATGGCCTGACGATGCTCTAAAATCAGTAGCGATGCATTTCTTGGGAGAAGTTAAAATGGAAGAAAGTGAAAGAGAAGCGGTGGTTGAAACATGTGTGGATATGCAGATGCGAGTTACAAACATGGCGACATTGTATTTGGAGGAATTGCGTCGGTATTACTACGTGACACCGACAAGTTATTTGGAGTTGATAAAAACATTTAAAAAGCTAATAGGCAGAAAAAGAAAAGAAGTAGCACAAAGTAGAGATAGATATCAAAATGGATTGACGAAAATATTAGAAACGGCTGAACAGGTGGCCGGAATGCAGGAGGAGTTAAAGGCTTTGCAACCTAAATTGAAAATAGCACAAAAGGAAACCGCGGAGAAACTAGTCATAGTCCAAGCCGAAGAAGCGAAAGTCAATGTACAAGTTGAAGCAGTGGACAAAATTGTCCAGGCATGCGATAAAACAAAAAGGGAGGCTGCTGAAATGAAATCATCTTGTGAAGAAATGCTTGCAGTTGCCATTCCTGCTTTAAAAGCTGCCGAAAAAGCATTGAATTCTTTGACTAAAGGCGATATAACAGAAGTCAAGGCAATGAAAAATCCCCCTCACGGAGTGAAAGTAACAATGGAAGCGGTATGTTTGATGTTCCAATTAAAACCAGCACGTGTGAAAGATCCAGATAACCCCTCCCGTAAAATCAACGATTACTGGCCAGTCGCAAAAAAAGATTTGTTAGGCGATACAAAATTTTTAACGCATTTAATGGATTACGATCGTGACAATATTGATCCAGAAATCGTTGAAAAGGTTGGGGTATTTTGTGAAAGGGATGACTTTACGCCTAAGGTTGTCAAAAAAGCGTCCATAGCATGCGCTGGGTTGTGTCAATGGGTGCATGCAATGATAATGTACGATAAAGTTGCAAAAGAGGTTGAGCCTAAAAGAATTGCATTGGCGAAAGCAACTAAAGAGCTTGCTGCAGCCGAGGCTGAATTAGCCGAAAAACAAGCCGAGTTAAAAATAGTCCAAGATAATCTTGCTGCATTACAAAAAGAACTGCAAGACACTCTAGATTATAAAAACAAGCTGGAGAGAGACGTTAAGCAATGCGCTGATCGACTTGAAAGGGCAGAGAAATTAATCAGTGGCTTAGGAGGCGAACGAGACCGATGGCGTCAATTTGTTAATGAGTTGTCGGTCCAATATGATAATATAATTGGTGATGTGGTGCTGTCATCTGGTTTAATTGCCTACATGGGATGCTTTGTTAACAGCTATCGCGATAAAGCCATAAAAGCATGGTCTAGGATATTAACTGGAAAAAATATCACATGCGCAGAAAATTTTTCGTTGGTACAAACGCTCGGGAAACCTGTTGATATTCGTAAATGGACTATCGATAAGTTACCAAATGACCAGTTTTCAATAAGCAACGCCATTATGATAGAAATGTCTGATCGGTGGCCATTAATGATCGACCCACAAATGCAGGCTAATAAATGGATCAAGATTATGGAAAAAACAAATAGTTTAAAAATATGCAAGCAGTCACAAAGTACATTTGTACGTACAATTGAAAACGGCATTCAATTTGGAGTGCCAGTTTTACTAGAAAATGTACCGGAGACAATTGATCCAGTGTTAGAAAGTGTCTTATTGAAGCAAATTGTGAAAGTTGGAGGTACACCTTCAATAAAAGTTGGAGATACAATGGTACCGTACGAACCTGGTTTTAAACTATATATGACATCGCGTTTACCCAATCCGCATTATCCACCAGAAACATGCGTCAAAGTGAATCTGCTGAATTTCATGGCTACCGAAGATGGTTTAATGGATCAAATGCTTGGTGTAACAGTGAAGCAGGAACGCCCCGATTTAGAGGAGAAATTGGAGAAATTAATTATCGAAGATGCAGAGAATAAAAGACAACTGAAAGAAATTGAAGATAACATTTTGGAGCTGTTAGCGAAAGCTGAAGGAAACATATTAGATGATGCGGTATTGATAGAAACATTATCTCAAAGCAAAATTACATCAAACAAAATTGAAAAGGCGGTTGAAGCAGCAATGAAGGTAAAAGCCACTATAAGTAAAGCGAGGCAAAGTTATGAAGTTGTATCTTTTCGTGTATCACAATTATTTTTTTGCATTGCCGATTTGGCTTCAGTAGATTCGATGTATCAATATAGTCTGGAGTGGTATATCAATCTTTTTTTGCTCGCTATCAGCGAGGCTGAAGTATCGAAAAAACTTGATCTCAGATTGCAGTCTTTAATTGATACTTTTACAAAAGTTTTGTATACAAACGTTTGTCGCTCATTATTTGAAAAGTCGAAGCTGTTATTTAGCTTCTTAATGTGTACTAAAATCATGGTAGGGGAAAAGCGTATGCTTAGCACGGACTTAAGATATTTTTTATCTGGGAACACAGCTGTTGATCTAGCAGAACCAAACCCAAATAATTCTGGAAAACATTGGTTAGAAAATAAAGCTTGGGGTGATATTTTGGGGTTAGAAGATTGCAACGAGGTATTTAAAGGTGTTGCAGAAGATGTAAAAACTGATCTAAATGCTTGGCAAAAAATATTTGAAACTAGCGACCCCTTAAATGCTATTGCTTCTCGTTATCCAAAGCTTGAAGCATTTCATCAACTAATGCTTTTGCGGTGTCTGAGGCCAGATAAAACCGTGCCAGAGCTCACACAATTTATAGCCATTCAAATAGGTTCTGAATTTGTTGATCCACCTTCCTTTAACTTAAAAGTATCATATGAAGTTTCGACTTGCGAAACTCCTATTATGTTTATTTTGACACCTGGAGCGGATCCTATGACAGTTTTATTGCGTTTAGCAGATGAAATGGAGATGAACGATTCGAGTAAATTACTGAGCATTTCGTTAGGCCAGGGCCAGGGGCCAAGAGCAGAAGAGGCAATTGCACGAGGGCGGGATAAAGGTTTATGGGTATGCTTACAAAATTGTGATTTAGGCGAAAGTTGGTTGCCGACGCTTGAGAAAATTTGCGAAGAAATTACAAGCAAAAACACGCATGCTAATTTTAGAATGTGGCTCACGACGATGCCATTTCCAAAATTTCCCGTTTCTGTGTTGCAAAACGGGGTTAAGATGACACTGGAACCACCACGTGGAATGAGGCAAAGTTTGCAAGGAAGCTATACCATGATTGAACCTGAATGGCTTGAAACAAGTTCAAATCCGAAAGCGCTGAAAAAGTTGGTCTTTGCATTATGCTTCTTTCATGCAACAGTAAGTGAACGTAGTAAGTTTGGCCCGTTGGGGTGGAATATTCCATATGATTTTTCTATTCCAGATTTGAGCATATCGTTGGACCAATTGAAATTGTTTGTAGACGAGTACGAGTTGATACCATATCGGATGTTAAATTATTGTGTTGGCGAATGTAATTATGGCGGAAGGGTGACAGATGATAAAGATCGGCGTGCAATTAAAACGATTTTGTCTTACTTTTATACTGAAAATGAAGACATCATGGATGATAATTACCGCTTCTCTCCAAGTGGATTGTTTTACGCCCCACCAGATGGTAACCACGCGGCAACAATGAAATTTATACGGTCTTTGCCTTTAATTGAAGGGCCAGAATGCTATGGTTTGCATGATAATGCCGCAATTACCAGCGCTATTTTGGAAACATCGAAATTACTAGGGACAGCATTAGAACTTCAGCCTAGAACTACCGGTGGCGGTAGTGAAAGTTGGGAAGACCAGCTAGCTCGAGTTGCGGCAGAGGTTGAGACACGTATGCCAATGCCATTCGATCTAGAAGCAGTAAAAGTAAAATATCCAACAATATTTGAAGATAGTATGAACACAATATTGACACAAGAAACTGAAAGGTTTGATAAATTGTTAGTTCGAGTGCGCACAACATTAAGAAATGTACAACGGGCTATTGTGGGCGAAGTGCTGATGTCTGAGGATTTAGAGAAAATGGGTAACAGTCTAACAAATGGTTTAGTCCCTACTCTTTGGTCATCTGTTGCCTACCCATCTCTAAAACCTGTTGGTAGCTGGGTTGCTGATTTCTTGGAACGGCTAGATTTTATTAATTTGTGGATTAAAGAGAACAGCCCCGTAGTTTACTGGATCAGTGGTTTCTTCTTTACGCAGTCGTTTTTGACAGGGACTCGGCAAAACTACGCCCGAGGAACAGGGATTGCTATCGACCTGTTGTCGTATGATTTCCAAGTCGTAACAAAAGGCGAAGAATTGAGGGATAAACCTCGATGTGGAGCATATATAAAAGGACTTTTTATCCAGGGCGCAAAGTGGGATTCAGAGGCAGATGGTTGCGCAGGAGCAGACGAGTATAATTCAGGAGGTCTTGTTCACAGTGATCCACGGGTTTTGTTTATGCCAATGCCGCAAATATGGCTAATAGTTGATGAAACGAATAATATTGTAGAGAGACATACGTACTCCACGCCTGTATATAAAACCAGTGAAAGAAGAGGAATGCTTTCAACAACAGGTGCCTCGACAAATTTTGTTATGATGATCGATTTACCCATGATGAAGGCAAATACAGAAAACGATTGGATTAAAGCCGGTGTGGCAATGTTATGCTCCTTAGATGATTAAGAAGCGTATATGGTAATATCCGTATCAAAAATAAAAATTTATGGTACCATTATTACAACAATAAATAGGATTCCAATTCATACATATCAAGGAAGTTGCATTTGGATTTGATCCAAGTAAATATTCAGTATGAACAATATTTTGAAGTGGTGCTGCCACACTTGTCATAAATATAGAGCATATTGTCTCTAGATTCAATAATATCATTATATATACATCCTTATTTTTGTGTTTATTAATTTTGTTATTTTTAAACTCACACAAAGCTTCGATATAACATAGTTTTCGACTATCATACCATTATTCTTAGCCATTCTCGCCATGATTGTTACATTTGATATCTTATGAAACTGACACAATTTTAAGGCTTTGTTCTTTGTTAATGCTTTTATATCATCTATACTAAGCTCATCAATACTTATACTCACGCCCTTCTTTGTAGTTTCTAATGGTTCCCCAGCATTAATTTCCGATTGCA
>MDTB01079671.1_pt1 | contig 13410 bp, 8 predicted proteins | sample 811161 | NCBI WGS metagenome assembly MDTB01 (sample SAMN05326650, study PRJNA326480) | marine metagenome | isolation source: seawater | place: Mediterranean Sea | collected 2009
CCCAACATGAACCCTCCGTGATAGCTAGCGCCGCCAAACTCACAGACGATCCAGACGCCAAGGTTCGTCTTCAGCTCGCATTCACCTTGGGAGCATGGCAGTCCCCGGTTGCAGGTACCGCACTGGGAAAATTGATGACTCAATATCATTCAGATCCATTCATGAAGGCAGCCTGTTTCAGCTCCGGCACCCCTCACCTCCCGGCACTCGTTGAATCAGTCATGCTTGCCAGTGCCTCAACGCGAGCTGATTTGAATGGTTCACTCGCGGAACTGGCTCTTGCCGTGAATGCTCATTCCAGTCTGGCAGCTTTACTGGAGCCAGTGTTCTATTCGGCATCAGGCACATACACCCTCGACCAGATGCAGGCTGCCTTGCAAATCACCAGTATGGCCGCACGTCGGGGGACTGACCTCAGTGCTATTGCAGGCAAGCACGAGGGCCTTGCAGCGATCCTCTCAGAGAAAGGAAGCTCCCTCAGCACTGCCATCTTCGATTTTGCGCGTGAATCCGTATTAAGCCAGTCTGCCGACCTGGACCTTCGAGTTGCCGCAGCGAAACTCCTTGCTCGAGACGTTAGACATTCATCGGAAGCGTTGAGGGTTCTGGCGAGTTGCCTGAATCCTCGGCAACCAGTAAACCTGCAAAAAGCCGCGCTTGAAGCTCTTGGTACAACCCGTGATGCATCGGTATCCTCTGTTGTATTGAATGCCTGGATCACTTTATCGCCTTCCATTCGGCAAGTAGCACTGGAGGTATTGCTCTCAGGCGAACCCTGGTCTTTTTCGCTGCTCGAAGCCGTTGAAAGTGGGAAGGAAGTGCCTCTGGATGCCCTCCAGCAGGGACGTTTGCTTCGACATACGTCAAAACGCGTGAGAAAACTGGCGGAAAAAGCACTCACCAGAAACACCGACCGCACGCAAATTGTGGAGCGATATAAAACAACTCTCCAACTTCAAGGCGACCCAGGAAAAGGAAAAAGCATTTTTAACCAAACCTGTGCTGCCTGCCACCAACTCGGAGGCATGGGAAAAGAGCTGGGGCCCGATCTAAAAACAGTCGTTAATCATAGCCCGGAAAAACTACTGTCTAACATACTGGATCCCAGTAGAGACATTCAACCGGGATATCATGCCTACCAATGCGAACTGACAGATGGTACGGAATTCTACGGGCTGATCACTAACGAGACCGGAAATAGCATCACAATGAAGAAAACCGATGGCTCCGTTCATTCAATTTTGAGAAAAGACATCGAATCCATGCGTGGAGGTCAACTTTCTCTGATGCCAGATGGACTGGAAAAGGGGCTCTCTCAACAGGACATCGCCAATCTGATTGCGTTACTGCGTCTCGGAGGCGAGGCAATACAATAGATGTGGATTACCAGGAAAAAGATGCGAGCGCCTCGAAAAAACTCCTTGCAGCGGTACTCGTTAAATCATCCTTATACAAAGATCAGCCCTTGGCTCGCTTAATTGCCTGGCACTTTTGCATCCAAACTTGACGCCTGCAACCTCCCGGCGTTGCCCCTTTATTTACCCGGAATTAAATCTCCGGAATGAATCCTTTGCCCCTCCCAAACCGGAAACCCTTCCTCATATACCAAAATCCGACTGGCACTTCCTTTGACAGGCTTCAAGTTCCTTTCAGGCAGAAAGACAGCATGTTCTTTTTTGATGGAAGAAAATTGGGGAGCATCAGCCAGATTGTCCCATTCGTTGGGGTCTTTACGCATGTCGTACAGCTCTTCAGAACCATCCGCGTATCGAATATATCTCCAGTGCTCGGATCGTATGCCATGGTTGTCATGATTGTGAGTGGTGATTGCGGGCCATTTTCTAGGACTATTTGCATCCTTCAATTGGGGGAGCAAGCTGTGTCCCTCCATACCTGAGGCTTGAGGCAAGCCTGCCAGATCGGATAGTGTGGGATAGAGATCAAGTAACTCGGCAGGCTTTGAGCAGCGACTTGATTTTGCCACTCCAGGCCCTGCAAAAATGAGCGGCACGCGTGTTGAACGATCCCATAGGGTATTTTTGCCAGTGATCGCTTTTTCTCCCAAATGCCATCCATGATCAGACCAAAGTACGATGACTGTGTTATTCTGAAATCCATTCTCTTCCAGAGCATCAAGCACCCTGCCTACCTGACTGTCGACAAAACTAATCGTTGCCAGATAAGCGCGTACCAAACCTTCCCATTCCCCGACTTCCTGTAACCAGGCCAGTCTCGGCTCGGGCAAACGCCAGTGCAGAAACCATGAGAAAAGTGGTGTGTCTTCCCGATCGTCCGGCTGTATGGGTGGCAATTGCAATGTCTCTAATGGATAGATGTCAAACCATTTCTGCGTTGCGTAACATGGAACATGGGGGAGGAAAAAACCGACCGACAGGAAGAAAGGTTCCTTCGGTTTTTCATTCAGTGTGCCGACCGCCCAATCAGCCACTTTCCAGTCTCCCTTGTCCTCGTCATTATGAGGAAAGGTTCCCCAGTCCACAAGCGGATGATTACCGAAAGGTGTGGTGACGAGTTTCTCATCAGGTCTTACTCCCACACCTGCTCCAGGGCCCCAATGGTCGTATTCTGCTTTTCGCTGATCTCGGGGCGGATACCCTCCATGGTAGATCTTCCCGGTGGTGTAAGTATGATACCCGTGTTGTTTGAGATGCTGGGGCAAGGTCACACGGTCATTGAGTGCCGGTACGTGACGAAACCAGGGCGCCAATCCGTAAATCCCGGAAGTCGAAGGACGGAGCCCAGTCATCAGGCTTGTGCGCGAGGAATTACACAATGGCGATTGACAATGGGCATTGGTAAATACCGTACCTCTCTCGGCGAGTCGATCCATGGCCGGTGTCTGCACCTGCGGGTGGCCTTCAAGTGGTCCGACCCAATCATTGAGATCATCAATGGCGATGAACAAGATATTTGGCTTATCCGCTGATTGAATGTTCTGAACCCAAAAAAGCAGACTCAAGAGAAGTGCGCTTGAGAATTTCATAGAAATAGATTAAAAACTCTGAAAACATGAAGACAATGCTTTCCTTGAATCTCTTATGTTACGTACGGATTTAAAAAACTATCTGATGGGAGATGGAATGAGCCTGAACCAGCTCAGCCGACTGGTAAGAAAGTCTGTACGTGAGTTGGAAAATGATCTCAAACACCTCGAAAAATCCATCAAGCACCAGAATGAATTTATTGAAACCGAACCTGCATATTGCAGAAAATGTCAATTTGAGTTTCCTAAATCGAAATGGAACAAACCTTCAAAGTGCCCTGATTGTAAATCCACCTGGATCCAGGAACCCAGAATTTCGATCTCCGAATAAATAACACTAAAACTTACACCCACTCCTACTGCATTCTTTAAAAACACTCATGACTCAACACTCCGCAAGAGGGGGCATTTCAAAGGTCATTACGGTCATTCCTGTTTTCAATGGTGAACGTTTTCTACGGGCTACACTGGAATCCGTAGCCAAGCAGACGAAAAGACCTGATCGACTTATCATCATTGACGATGGATCCACAGATGGCACCAAAGACCTGGTGCAGGGTTTTACTGATCTATCATGCGAGTGGCATCCGAACCCAAAAAATCTGGGACTTTTCCCAAATCTAAACAAAGCCCTGGCCAGGGCGTCTGAAGCAGAATTTTTTCATTTGTTGCTCGCAGACGATTTAGTCACACCTGATTTCATCGAAACCTCATGCAAGGCCCTGGAATCTTCGAATCCGATGTCCTTCTCATGGAGTGACACGCAATGGATTGATGCGAATGGGCATGAAACACGCGGGCATGTCCCTGATGACCATCAACCTGCTGAAGCATTTGATAAAATAAAGTTTATTTCGCAGGAATCCGAACTTGAAACAGTAAGCGTTGGTTCGGTGATGATCAGGTCCGGAGCTCAGGCGCTCCCGTGTCAATTTCGAACGGATATGCCGCAGGTCGCGGATTGCGTGTTTTACGGAGAACTGGCCAGTCACGCACAAAAGCTTCTTCATATTCCACGGCCATTATGTCAAATCAGGACACATGATCTCAATATGACCAGTAAGAACATCCAAAACATCAACGCCTGGGTCACGGATGAATGGGAAGCCATGAACCTGATCGCCAGTAAGATCCCTGAATCCCCAATGAACCGCTGGATCCGAAAACAACGTTTGCAGTGTCTCTTTGCTGCGAGATCGAAAGTCAAAGAGCAATGGATGCGGGCGTCTCAACCGGCATATGCCAGCAAGATTCGAAAAGCTACCAGAGAAAGATGCTCTCTATCGCATTACGTATTGGGCCGAATGGCGGTTACTTTGCGGGACGGGATCAAAGGCCCGAACGTGAGATAATTTAAGCAGTGTTTACCGATGCATCGTCATGGTGCGATTGCTAAATGATTCAGCGATCCGACAAAAAATCCTTTCCTTATTGGAAGTTCCGAACAAACTGTCCAACTTCAAATTATGCCAAAGAAAACGGACTCAATTAAGGCATCAGGCCATTGGTGGAAGGCGATCTTTTTATTGTCACTCCCGCTGTTAATTTTATTCAGACACGGTTTCATACCTGAAATGGTTTTATTCTCGAATGATGGTCCTCTGGGTGTAATCAGCGCAAGTGCAGGCGCACTGCCCGGTGCTTTCTTCGGCTACTGGCATGACTTGAATTGGGTTGGGATGGAAAACCCAAGTGCACTTCCCGATTTTTCCATGGGCCTTGGTTTATTGACCCAAAACCCAATCATCTACTCAAAAATTTACGCACCAGTTGCACTGCTATTCCTTGGTTTCAGCGCCTGGGTGATGGGGCGGTCCATGCAATGGAACCCGTGGGTATGCGTGCTGGTCGGGCTGGCAGCTGCCTTGAATTCGAACGCATTCTCGAACGCCTGCTGGGGACTGCCTTCACGAGCAACCACCATGGCATCTGTTTTTCTGGCCCTGGCAGCGATACATGCCTCTCGTCCCAAAACCCAGCTTTTGAGATATTTGCTGGCAGGCTTTGCAATTGGCCACTCAGTTTTGGAAGGTTTCGACGTGGGAGCTCTCTACAGCATCGGTTTCGGACTGTATGTCGTTTATTTAAAGTGGACTCAATCAGAGGCAGGTCCAAAGGGTGCGGTTGCGGGTCTGGGAGCACTGATGGTTATTGTGTTCGCTGCCGGATGGATGGCATCCCAGGGACTCATCACCTTGGTTGGAACCCAGTTAAGTGGCGCAGCCAAACCTGATGCAGCAGACCCCATGGCCAAAGAAGCACAATGGAATTTTGCCACACAATGGAGCATGCCCATCAACGAAACGATCCGCTTATTCATCCCTGGAGTTTTTGGTTATCGCATGACGGATCTTGATGGAACGATGACAGAGACCTCCTATTGGGGAGGTGTCGGCCGGGACCCTCTGTGGAAGCCTGGAGAAAGCGGACGATTGATGAGGCACTCAGGTTCGGGAGAGTATGCAGGCGTGCTGGTAGTCATCGTGGCTCTGTGGGCTTTTATCCAGACCTTTCGCAGTCAGAACCCTATCTTTACAAATACACAGAAAAGTCTGATTCGATTCTGGTCCGTGATGGCCATCGCAGGATTGTTTTTCTCATTTGGCAGACATGCGCCTTTTTACCAGGTCATCTATCAACTCCCTTTCATTCATTCGATCCGAAATCCAATCAAGTTCATGCACCTGACCCATCTGGCGCTGATTATACTGTTTGGCTACGGATTGCAGGGGCTGTATTCATATTATCTCGCATCAGAAAGCGGAACCCCACTCACTTTTGGTGATCATTTGCGCAAGTGGTGGAAAAATCTGAAAGGTGGAGATCGGTCATGGACTCTGGGTTACATGGTCGCTTTGGGAATAAGTATCGTTGCCTGGTTGATTTATGCGTCATCCAGATCCGAAATGAATCGATTCCTCCTTGAGGTTGGCATTCCGACACAAATGACTGATGCGATCCACGCATACAGCGCTGCAGAGGTTGGCATGTTTGTCTTCTGGATGATTCTCTCGGGTCTGGTGTTTATCCTTATCCTGAGCCGGTACTGGTCTGGCAAACAAATGGTAAACGCTTTCCTCATCCTCGGCGTGATTCTGGTCGTCGACCTGTGTCGTGCCAATGTTCCATGGATTCAATATTACGATTACCAATATAAATACGCCACCCATCCGGTCTTGGATATCATCAAAGAAAACCCTCAAGAAGGCAGGGTCACCTCAACTCTGAATCCATTTGCTTCCAGTACGCTTGCCAATCAACAAGGAAGTATTCTTCCACGTGTCTACAATGACTGGCTGCAACACGCGTTTCCGTTTTACAATGTCCAGAGCCTTGACGTGATTCAGTGGCCTCGTCCCCCAAAGATGGATTTGGAATTCGGTTCAGCTTTTGCTCCCCAAGGGAATCACGAATTCGACAAATACACGCGGTTATGGGAGTTAACCAGCACGCGATATATTTTTGGCATGACAGGTTATCTTGATTATTTGAACACCCAATTTGATCCGGAAAAAAACCGCTTTAAGTTGCATACTCAGTTTAATTTCGCTCCCAAGCCTGGCAAGGAGAATGACTCTGGTATTGGTGCAGATGATCTGCAAACCGTGATTCAGACCAATGGGCCTTTTGCCATTTTCGAGTTCACAGGAGCGTTTCCGCGTGCAAAATTATACAATGATTGGCGCAAGCCAGAATCAGATCAACAGGCTTTAAGTATTTTAAGCAATCCTGATTTCAACCCGGCTCAAACCGCCCTTATTTCAGAGGGTGACATACCCGAAGGACAAAACGGGGCAACACCAGGAAATGCGGAAATCACTTCTTATGAGCCAAAAAAGATTACAGTCAAAACATCTACCAAAACGCCGGCACTGTTGGTTCTTAACGACCGCTATCATCCCAACTGGAAAATTTCCATCGATGGAAAATTCGCTCCATTGCTTCGCTGTAATCACCTTATGCGAGGAGTCTTTGTGCCAGAAGGCGAACACGAGGTAACATTCGAATTTGCTCCTTCAAGCAGCGGGTTGTATGCAGGGTTGTTCGCCTGGATATCAGCAATCGGCATTCTGGGAGTCGGAATCCGGGAACGCACTACCTTAAATAAAACCTCAGCAACTGGCGCTTCAAACAACGATCCAAAATAGTTTTAAAAAGAACCATTAGCAGAGATATCCGACAACCCTGGTGTCATGATCTGGATTTTAGAGCTCTCGTTGTTTTGAATGAGCTATGATTTGATCCAGACTTGCCTGGTCTAATGAAGTTGCTCCGGGAAATATTCATATCAGCTCGATGCTTAGCTGGAGCAACATCAACCCTGCTCCGCCACACCACGAACCGGGTGCATAACCATTTGCTGGGATCGCCCACAGGCAGTGTTCCATAGTCAGTCCCTGAATGTGAAGCCTCTTGAATGGTCGCGCAGTTGTTCCGAGGACTCGAATCAGTTGCGAGGAAAGCGGCACTGCGGCATGTATGGTTTCTAGATTTTCTCCGGGCAAAGGCATGTAAATCAACTCCTTTTGAATGGTGTCCAGATACCATTCCCCCGGTTGGGTAAGGAAGCTCTTGGAATGCTCCAGATAATACCTTGGGTGTTTCTCAAAATTATCAATAGCAAATTGAGGCAAGACGGGACCAATGGGATCCGCCACCGAAATATAACGATTTGCAGTGTCAATTTCCTTGATCCCCAAACGCGAAGTCGACCAATCGTGAAAGAAAACCAGTTCCGCACTCCCGGAATCTTCGATTTGCGGTATATCATCAGGGTAAAAAGTAAAGCCTGTTCGCCTGTCGGGCCCACTGGCTTGGACTCGAAGGAAGTCGTCATCAGGATAGCGCGCTCGCGTGGCTCTTTTCCCACTCACAAACAACTCCCGAATCTGCATCAAATTACCGGGGTAATCGGCGACCGAGGCGCGCACCAATCCGTCAGCATCCAGCTTCCAATCATCTACTGTCCATCCGCCGCTGAATATGGGGGATTCACCAGGGAAGGCCCGGAATGTGACCTGAACTTCCCCTTGAGGCCAGTCAGTGGAGCGCAAAACCCATGGTTCATTCAATTGATATCTGCCATCCCGAAATACAACGACAATATCCTCGCCCGGTTGATCCAAGACAGTGTTTCGAATCAGTGAACTTATTTTGTCAAACGTTCGCAATGGAGACTCGAGTCGACCACTGTTTAGGTCATCTCCTCCAGGTGATACGTAAATGACCTGCTCAGCAGAAAGCATCCATAAGCTGACAAGTGTGCCAAGTGAGAAAAACGAAAGAAAACGGTATCTGGAAGAGTTTGACTCCATGCGTTCATCTTATGTTTTTCTATCGAAAATTCCACCCTGAAAGGGATTCAAAACGATAATAGAGTCTGTATTTCCAGCAGCCCAAGGCATGCCAACAACTCTCAATGAGAAAGGCTTTTGCTTACGGTCCTGAAGCGTAGGGCTGCAAATTCCTCCCATGCATCAACACTTTTATTGTTTTTTTTAACAAGTATATGCCTCTTTTCAGTCAAAACGTGACAGCAGGTCCATTCTGTGATAACAAATAATTGTGGTTACGATGGATTACCAACGCAATTTTTGGTTACTAATTCTTTGGTTCACCGGAACATGGACGGGACTTTCGGAGACTCTTTCACCAACTCTGGAAGATCTGCGGAAAGAAGGGGTCCTTCAGTCCTCACTCCGTGTTCGTTCCAATTTCTCTACCAAAACCTTGACTCCAGAGGCAGATTTGAAGCGCTTTGGCTCCGAAATAAAACCGATTCTGGAAGCTCATTGCATCCCTTGTCACGGTCCTGACAAATCCAAGGCACGTCTTCGAATCGATGAATTGAATCCCGACCTGATCAACGGAAATGACGCAGATTGGTGGTTAGAGGTTCAGGCAGTGCTTAGCAATGGCGAGATGCCACCTGCAGACGAACCCGAAATGCCTGGTCTTGATCGGGGTAAGGTAATGGAATGGCTTTCGGGCGAGATTCGAACGGCATCGATCACACGTCGAGCGACAGGTGGGTATTCCTCGTTTCGCCGAATGACAAAATACGAATACAATTATGCCTTGCAGGATCTGCTGGGGCTTCCATGGAACTTTGCCAGAGATCTCCCTCCCGAAGCGCACTCCGAGGATGGGTTCAAGAACAGTTCCGAGATCTTGCACATGTCCGTTACTCAATTGGAAATTTACCGTCGAATTGCGAAAAAGGCTCTCTCAAGGGCAACTGTTCGAGGCCCGAAGCCCTCGGTAATTTACTGGGGGGGGACAATGGACGAAGTCGGCAAGGTGGATTGGCAAAAACAAGCAGCCAAAGTCGAAAAAACACGTCAGGAATTAGAAGGTAAACCCGAGGCACAGGAGCAAAAAATCGAACAGTTGTATCGTGATTTCAAAAAGACTCATCGAAGACCTTATTTCAAGAACCTGCAGAACGGTCACACAGTCCCCCAAAGCTGGGGTTACGGAGGTGCCAGACATGCCCTTACTCCCACAGACATCCCACCTGCAATGCCTAAGTCACCGGATCACGTGGCAATTATTCCTCAGGGAGCAAGACAGAAACTGGTAGTAGAATTGGGTGAGAAAATACCCGATGAAGGCATCCTTCGAGTCAGAGTACGTGCCTCGAATAATTCGATGGCGGATGAGAATATTCCAACCATGCAGTTGGAGTTTGGCTGGCAAGCCAGCAATGAAGGTCGCGCCCTGATGCGCGTGAGCGATCAGGATATAGAAGTTGATGCCCCCCCTGAGAACCCGCATTTTTATCAGTGGGATGTGATCCTTGGTGACATTTACCCTCGGAACTCTGTCAGGAAAACTTCACGAATGGGATCAACTCCAAGTCCGTCAGAACATCTCCGCCTGGTAAACAACTCCGTCAACGACGGGGAAATCCAAATCGACTACGTGGAGATCTCGGGACCAATCTATGACCAATGGCCTCCTGAATCGCATCGACGCATTTTCTTTGAAAGCTCTAACAGTTCAAATGAAAACGTCTACGCTCGAGAAATTCTAATGTCCTTCATGCCCAAAGCATGGAGACGATCAATCGCAGATGAGGAAGTCCATCAGAAGCTCTTACTCTTTCAGACCATGCGTAATGATTGTGAGACATTTGAGGAGGCTATGATTGAAGTATTGGCTACCGTTTTATCCTCACCAAACTTCCTCTATCTGAGCAGAGATTATGCGGATATCGATTCAGAGAAAAACCCACCCAAATCAAGCTTACTATCTCAACATGAGTTGGCATCGCGCTTATCAATGTTTCTGTGGTGTAGCCTTCCGGATGATCGACTCCGCAATATGGCAAGGCTCGGTCAACTGAGCAATGAATCGACGCTGCGGAATGAAGTTTCAAGAATGCTCGAGGATTCACGTTCGAAAAGGTTCCCCCAAGAATTCGTCCATCAGTGGCTGGACATGCAGCTACTGGAATTTCTGGGTACAGACAACAAATTGAACACCTCTCTTAAGGAAGCCATGAAGCTTGAAACAATACTGTTCTTTCAGGAGGTATTGCATCAAAACGAAAGCTTGCTCAATTTCTTGCATTCTGATTTCACCATGGCAAACGAACGTCTCGCCAAACATTACAACCTCAATAATATTAAGGGGAGTGGATTCAGGCGTGTGCAGTTGAACATGACATCACGTCGTGGAGGAATGCTGACACATGCAGGACTGCTGGCCATGAACTCAAGCGGCAATGATTCAAATCCACTGAAGCGAGGCATATGGATGCTTGAAAGCTTTCTCAATGACCCTCCACCTCCTCCACCACCAGCAGTGCCTGAAATCGATTTGGCAGACCCTGCGATCGCCAGAATGAGCCTCAAGGAACGCATCGAAGATCACCGCAACCATGCTGCCTGCATGTCATGTCACATAAAAATTGATCCATGGGGTATTGCTTTTGAAAATTACGATTCGCGGGGACTCTGGCGCGCTGAGGTAAATGGGAAGCCAGTTGACTCGACCAGTCGCTTATACAATAATGAAAATTTGGATGGCATGATTGGATTGAAACGGTTTCTACTTAAAAACCGTCAGGACCAATTCGTCCTCGCTTTAACTCATAAATTGTGTGTCTTTGCACTTGGAAGGCCATTGACTTTTTCTGATCGATCCTTGTTGGAGGAAATTGCATCAAGCGTTCGCCAAAAGGACGACGGACTCAGGACCCTCATCATGGAGATAGCCACAAGTAAATTATTTCTTTCAAAATGAATCCGGTATCAAAACTCAAAATCACAACACTGGATCGCCGTCGCTTTCTTTGCGGTACAGGGTGGGCACTGGCACTTCCACTGTTTGAATCACTCTCTCTTTCGAAGGTCTTGGCATCGAAGGAAAAAAACACTCCTAAACGTCTGGGTTGTTTCTATTTCCCTGATGGCGTTCCCATGCCTCTACCCGAGGACCCGGCTTATAAGGACTGGGCCTGGTTTCCGAGAGGTAATGGTAATGATTTCGAATTCACCAGAACCATGGAGCCACTGCAGGATCTGAAAAACGAAATTACCGTTTTATCTGGTCTCTCGCATCCTGCGGGTCGCAACGTTCACGGGCATAACAATGCCGACCAGTTCTTGACGGCTGCTGCGACTGGATCCGGTGACATGACATACAATAATTCCATCTCGCTGGATCAACTCTATGCCCAGCATGTCGGAGATCAAACGCGCTTTGCGTCCTTGGTCATGTCGACGGATGGCGGAGCTGGAACAGCTCGGGGTGCACACACAATTTCTTTCAACAGACAGGGCCGAGCCATACCTGCAGAAAATCGGCCCAAGCAAATTTTTGACATGTTGTTTGTCAAGAGCGATGCCAATGCAGCCAGACAACTGGCACACAGCAAAAGTGCACTGGATGATTTGCTGACAGATACCCGTCGACTGAAGAAACGGCTCTCCTCGTATGATCAAGATAGTTTAGACGAATACCTGCAATCCGTGCGTGAGGCAGAAATTCGAGTTCAAAAAGCAAAAAAGTGGTTAGATACCCCTTTACCCAAAGTGGACGGAGAGAAACTGAATCTGGAAACTACCCCTGATGAACCACGCCTTTATCTACAAACCATGTTCGAACTGATTTATCTCGCTTTCAAAACTGATTCTACTCGAGTTGCAAGTTATCAAATTGGCCGCGAAAACGGTGTCGGCATCAGTGACAGATTGGCCAAAGCAGTTGGATTTTCAGCTGCTCACCAGCTTTCTCATGATACAAAACAACAAGGTGGATGGAAAAATTTTGGCACCTATTGCAGATTCCTTCATGAGGAATATGCGCGCTTCATTCAACGGCTTGGACAGACACCAGAACCCGGAGGCGACGGAAGTTTGTTGGATAATACTTTACTATTCTTTGGATCTGCATCGAGTGCTTTCCATCTATCCCGGAATTACCCGCTGATCCTCGCGGGCGGGAAAAGCATGGGCTTTACTCATGGTCAGTATCTCAACCACACCAATGGCAAAGCCTACCAGGGCGGGTGGAAACCCGGAGACCCTGAACCATGGACCAAAAAGGCGACTCAGGAAGACCTACCTCTTTCCAATTTGTTTGTCTCCATGCTTCAGCGTCTGGGAGTCGAAACCGAAACTTTTGCTGACAGCACCGGAAGATTGGATGGCGTTTGAGCTTATTTTAACTCAACGTTGATACAGCCAAATTACCTGCTTTCATCTAATGAATGGTAAAGTTTGATATCCTCAATCCATCAGACAAAGGGTAGAAGTTGAATATCACCATTCAGAGACCGTTAAACTTTACTTCGAACAATGAAATAAAAATTCAATCAAGCAACCCGTTGATGACAAGTTGCTTGATTTGAACTCCCTCTGCTGAAGAGTTGTTGCGTTTGACTAATTCTTAGACCATTCGTCCACTTTGGTTAAAGTGACTTTACCTATAACTTCCCCCTCTTCACCATCAATGCTGATACCGTCGGATACACCTTCACTGTACATTTCAGTAGGATTGCCCCCTTTAAATCGATAGAGCATTCGAGTCACAAACCTTTCCTTTTTCGGGTTGAGCCCGCAGATTGGGTCAAAAGTAAAAGTGAGACTGTCACTATCCATTGAGGACAAGGCGAGTGTAGGTGCATTTCCCAGTCCGCAGTAGTGAACTGCATTCAACTGGCCATTTTTGTTATGATAGACAGTGATCATTTCCTCCCCGTCTTCAATCCAGTCCTCTACTATACTGACGCCTCCGCCAATTAATCGATACTGCGTTTGGAGGTGTATTTTTTTACCGGACCGCTCCAAGGTTCCCTCCCATTTCCCCAAGATATTTTTCATTTTCTCAAATGCCGGATTTTGCTTGGCATTGTCCTGAGCCAATGAGGGCAGAACAAATACGATGGTTGAAATGAG
>MDTB01119244.1_pt1 | contig 13410 bp, 11 predicted proteins | sample 811161 | NCBI WGS metagenome assembly MDTB01 (sample SAMN05326650, study PRJNA326480) | marine metagenome | isolation source: seawater | place: Mediterranean Sea | collected 2009
CTTATCATCAACGGGTAAACCTCTAAAACTTAATATTGGATTATTATGAATATTTCCTTTAGGAGTAATCAAAATAGTCACCTCTAAATATCCATTTGCACTCAAATTTTTTCTATCTTTTATCGATTGAGCGTCTTCATCAACGCTAACACTTCCATCTAAATATAATCTTGAACTTGGTGCTTTATCATAAACTTCTGGTTTTTCTCCTGGATATAGTTTTACTATATCACCATTTTCCACTTGAACCGGATAAGGAACTTGCATTTCTTTTGCGAAATTGATGTGTTCTATCATATGTCTATGTTCTCCATGAACGGGTATAACGCACTTAGGTTTAACCCATTCATACATATCTTTTAAATCTTCTCTATTAGGATGACCTGAAACATGAATAAATTCAGTTTCTTCTGAAATTACCTCTACTCCATCTTTTACAAGTTGGTTATGTAATTTGTATAGTTTTTTTTCATTGCCTGGAATAATTTTTGATGAAAATATTACTGCATCACCTTTTTCAATAAAAACATCTGGATGAGTATAATTTGAAATTCTCATCATAGCTCCCATTGGCTCACCCTGGCTACCTGTACATAAATATACGATTTTTTCTCTTGAAAAATTTTTAGCTTCTCTTGGATCTATTGGTTCAATTGAATCTTTAAGATAACCACATTGTTTTGCGGCTTTATAAATTCTGTGCATTGATCTTCCAACTAATGAAATTTGTCTGCCAGTTTTTTCAGCACAATAAAAAGCAGTTTCCATTCTTGCTACATTAGATGCGAATGATGTAATAATAATTCTTTTCTTAAGTCTATTCATTATATTTAATATATTTTTTCTTACATCAAGTTCTGATCCAGATCTTCCTGGGCTGAACACATTGGTAGAGTCACAAATCATTGCTAAAACACCTTCATCACCTATTTGCTTTAGTCTTTTAGAATTAATTTCATCACCTATTAAAGGGTTGGGATCAACCTTCCAGTCACCTGTATGCAAAATGACCCCTGCTGGGGTTTGAATTCTTAAACCGTTAGGTTCTAAAATTGAGTGAGTGAGGGTAATATATTCTATATCAAAAGGTTCGAGGCTAACCTTTCCATTTAATTCAACAATTTTTAAATCATTTGTAATATCAATATGTTTTTCTTTAAATTTTTCTTTTATTAAAACTGCTGTAAATGGTGTGGCAAAAATCTTACATTTTAATTTTGGCCACAAATAAGCTATTGCGCCTATATGATCTTCATGAGCATGTGTTAATACTATTCCTAATAAGTTATCTTTACGTTCAACAATAAATCCAGGATCAGGATAAATTAGATCAATACCTGGAATAGTATCATCAGCAAAAGTTACGCCTATATCAACCATAATCCACTTATGATCTCCTCGTTGACCATAGCCAAATAGATTCATATTCATTCCTATTTCGCCTGATCCACCTAAGGGACAAAATAATAATTCATCTTTCATATTATTTGATCAATCTTACAATCTTGATTAAACCATTAATTGTAATATCTTTATTATGACTTACTTTCGTTTTAATTGAATTCCTAAATAATTTTGAAAATCCTCCTGTGATAATCACCTTAAAGGATTTTCTAGTCTCTTTCTTAATTAAATTAATAATATTGTCAATTAAACCAGCATAACCCCAAAAAAAACCAGACCTAACAGCTGAGATTGTATTATTACCTATTACTCTTTTAATTTTTTTAAGTTTTATTTTTGGAATCAAGGATGCTTTATCTGACAGAGTATTTAAAGAAAACTTTACACCTGGAGCAATGATTCCTCCAATATAGGTGTTTTTAACTATTACATCGAACGTAGTTGCCGTTCCAAAATCTAAAATGATAAAATTATCTTTATTATTCATTAAACTTATAGCATTTGTAATTCTGTCTGAACCTACCTGTTTATAATTTACTTTAACATTTATAAGTGATCTGAGATTCAAATTTTTTACTTCAATGCATTTTTGTTTTATTTTTTTTGAAAAAAAATTTTTAATGATTTTAAATGAACTAGGTACTACACTACATAATAAAATTTTTTCTATTTTGATAATCTGAATTTTATTTCTTTTGAATAAATTATTTAATTGGTTGTAATTTATGGATTTAGATAAAAAAGTTATTTTTTTTAATATTTTATTTTTCTTTGAAACAAGACATAGTTTTGTTTCAGTATTACCAATGTCACCTAAAATATACATAAATATTTACTTTATCTTATATAGTTTTGATAAATTTTTTTCAAAAATTTGCTTTAATTTATTTTCTACTTCTATTTTACTAATACTTTTTTTAACTAACTCTTGCAAGTTTGTGACGGGATAATTTTTTATTTTTGGATTTTTGTTAATATTTATGCCTATCCCTATAATTAAAAATTTTTTATCTGCTTTTGTAACAACTTCCTGAAGTATACCACTTATTTTCTTTTTTTTAATTAGTAAGTCATTAGGTTTTTTGAATAAAATCTTGTTATTTGTAAATTTTGAAAGTATTTTTTTTACTAAAAGACAATTGTTTTTTGTAATAGTTTTAATTGATAAATTTGGATTGTTTAATTCACTAAAAAATGAAACAAATAAATTTCCTTTTGATGAAATCCATTTCCTTCCATGCTGACCTTTGCCTTTTGTTTGAGTTTCTGAAATAACCATCCCTAATGTAAAATTTGAATATTTAATTATTCTTAAAGCTGTACTATTAGTGCTTTTAACTTTTTTAAATTTAAATTTTTTAAACTTCATTAGATAATATTAATTCTTGATACAACTTCAATTAACTGGCTTGGAAATATGAAGTATAAGAGAATTAATATCGTTGAAATTGTGAGTGAAAATTTTAACCATATACTATGGTCAGAATCATATTTTTCTTTCTCTTTGTCGAAATACATTATTTTGATAATTCTTAAATAGTAAAACGCTGCTACTACTGTTGATAATAATCCTACAATAGCTAGAAAGTACATTGATTGTTCTAATACTGCTTTAAAAACATAAAATTTTGCAAAGAAACCTGCTAATGGTGGTATCCCTGCTAACGAAAATAATATTACAAGAAAGGACAAAGATAGAATTGGATGATTTTTTGATAAACCCGAAAGATCCTCTAAATTTTCATAGTACTGATCTTTTCTTTTCAGCATTAATAGACATGAAAAAAAAGCTAAATTCATTATTACATAAATAGAAATATAAATTATAGAGCTTTGAATGCCCTCATTTGATACTGTAGCAAGTCCAGCTAATGTATATCCAATATGTCCAATAGAACTGTAGGCTATTAGTCTTTTAATATTAGTTTGACCTATAGCTGCAATTGCTCCAAAAATCATGGAGGCGACCGATAAGAAAACTATTATCATTTGCCATTGATCTATTAAATTCAAAAACGGAACATATAAAAATCTTATAAAAACTGTTAAAGCTGCAATTTTTGGTACTATTGCAAAAAATAAAGTTACAGTTGTTGGTGAACCTTCATAAACATCAGGCGCCCACATATGAAAAGGAACTGCTGAAATTTTAAATGCCAATCCAACTATGATGAATACTATTCCAAAAGTTAAAACATATTCGTTAGAATTAAGTTGATTTGAAATTACATCAAAATTTGTTGATCCTGAAAAACCATATATCAATGAACATCCATATAGCAATAGGCCTGAAGATAAAGCGCTTAAAACAAAATATTTTAACCCTGCTTCTGATGAATTAAGTTGATCTCTATTATATGTTGCTAATACGTAAAGTGCTAATGACTGTAGTTCTAGTCCCATGTAAAAAACTATAAGATCATTTGAACTGATCATTACCATCATTCCTAAAACTGAACTTAATATTAATACAGGATATTCAATATTAAAAATTTTAAAAATTTTTAAATAATTTGCTGAGATAGTTAAAACTATAAAACCTCCAAATAAAGTAATAATTTTCATAAGTGATGACATGTGATCAATCACAATACTTCGATTAAATAAAGTAGCTCGACTTACAGAATAGGTTTCATTAATTATAATTATAGATGTAATTAAAAGTACAAAACACGACAAATTAAATATTAATTTAGAACCATCTTTTTTAAAAACACCTAGTAAAAGCAAAAACATAATTGAAATTGAAAGAAAAATTTCAGGCAATATCAAATTTAAATTTTCCATATTATTTACTAGCTAAATTTGTTGAATGCATACCAATCAAATCTGATACAGAAACTTCTATTGTATTTATTAATGGTTCTGGATAAAATCCAAAAAATAAAATTGGAGCAGCTAAACAGCTTAAAATAAAATATTCGGATCTATTTAAATCTAAGATTTTTTTAAGGTCTTCATTAATTAATTTTCCAAAAATTACTCTTTTATATAACCACAGCATATATGCTGCCCCTAAAATTACACCAAGACTTGCTGTAACAGCTACCAAAAAGTTATCTTTAAATGCTCCCATTAAGATTAGAAACTCGCCAATAAATCCACTTGTCCCTGGTAAACCAAGTGATGCCAATGCAAATAACATAAACAGTATTGAATATTTTGGAATTACCGAAACTAATCCTCCGTAGGTACTTATTAGTCTCGAATGCATTCTATCATAAATCACTCCAACTGTTAAAAATAAAGCTGCAGAAACTAATCCGTGACTTATCATTTGAATAATACTTCCTTCGATACCTTGCTGCTGAATAGTAAATATACCCAATGTTACAAAACCCATATGTGCAACGGAAGAATAAGCAATTAACTTTTTCATATCCTCCTGCATTAAAGCTATTAATGACGTGAATATGATTGCAATTACACTTAAAGTGTAAATTAAGGGTGTGAATACCTCTGAGGCAACAGGAAATAGACCTAATGAAAATCTTATGAAACCATATCCAGCCATTTTTAAAAGTATTGCCGCTAATAATACAGATCCTGCTGTGGGAGCTTCTACATGAGCGTCCGGTAACCAAGTATGAACTGGCCACATAGGCGTTTTAACTGCAAATGAACTAAAAAAAGCGAGCCATAAAAGATTTTGATATTTAACATCTATACCTAATTCATATAATTTAACCACATCAGTTGTGCCAGTAATCCAATAAATAGAAATTATTGCTACTAACATTAAAACTGAACCAAGCAAAGTATACAAAAAAAATTTGAAAGCTGAATAAACCCTCTTAGTACCACCCCATATTCCGATAATTAGAAACATTGGAATTAGTCCTGCTTCAAAAAATAAATAAAATACAACTAAATCAAGAGAACAAAAAACACCAATCATAAAGCTTTCCATGATTAGTATTGCAATTAAAAAATCTCTTAATCTATTTTTAATAGAATTGTTAACAGATATGACACATAAGGGAGTTATAAATGTAGTTAAAATTATAAATAAAATCGAAATTCCATCTATTCCAACTTTATAGTTTATAAAACCTTCTATCCAAGTTCTATCTTCTATAAATTGGAAACTTGAAGTAGATTCATCAAATGAAATCCACAAATAAATTGAAATTAAAAAATTGACAATTGTTGTAAATAACGCAACATATTTAACAGTTAAATTATCGTCACCTTTATCTTTAGTAAATAATAAAAATAATGCCCCTACGGTTGGAAGTAAAATCAATGAAGAGAGAATAGGAAAATTCATTATCTGATTATTAAAAAAGTTAATAAAGCAGAAAAACCTAACAACATTACAAACGCATATTGATATATTAAACCACTTTGAAATTTTTTTGCTTTAATTGAACATTTTTTAATTAAAGATGAAATTCCATCAGGACCAAAACCATCAATTATTGTTCCATCACAAAATTTCCACAAAAATAGTCCTAATTTTTTTAAAGATTTTATAAATATAACATCATACAACTCATCAAAATACCATTTGTTAAGCAAAAAATTATACAATGGCTTATTTAAGGAAGCGATAGAATTAGATAATTCTTTATTTTTAACAAATAAATAATACGCAATAGGTATTGATAAAAGAACAAGGCAAGGAGTTAAGAGTAAAAACCAAGTAGGTGGATGTTCGGTGCTTAAAGGTTCTAAAAATTTAATTGAATCCGCCCAAAAATAATCTTCGCCCACACTAACAATAAAAAGCTCTTTAAATAAAAATCCTGCAAAAATTGCTCCTATAGAAAGAATAAACAATGGTATCAACATCACAATGGGAGACTCATGAGTTTCTTCCTTTTTGATTTTTTTATTATTATATTCACCATGAAACGTTTTAAATATTAATCTCCAAGAATAGATTGATGTCAGAAAAGCTGTAAATATTCCAACTCCAGCAGCATAATAGCCAGTTGTATTTCCTTTTAAATAAGCGAACTCAATAATTGCATCTTTTGAATAAAACCCAGACAAAAAAGGGAATCCTGTAAGAGCAAGTGTTCCTATAACCATTAATGCATAAGTATATGGTAAATTTTTCCATACCCCGCCCATATTATTTATATTTTGCTCGTCTTTAAAAGCATGGATTACCGAACCTGACCCCAAAAATAGTAAAGCTTTAAAAAAAGCATGAGTAAATAAATGAAACATAGCAACATTGTAAGCTCCTACGCCGGCAGCAAAAAACATATAACCAAGTTGACTACATGTGGAATAAGCAATTATCTTTTTAATATCTGTTTGAACTAGAGCTACTGAAGCAGCAAAAAATGCAGTTATCATGCCCACAATAGTTACAAAATTTAAAATTAAAGGCGAATATTCATAAATTGGTGAACATCTAACTACTAAAAAAACTCCTGCTGTAACCATTGTTGCTGCGTGGATTAATGCAGAAACAGGAGTGGGCCCCTCCATTGCGTCAGGAAGCCAAGTATGAAGTAATATTTGAGCTGATTTACCCATAGCTCCAACAAATAATAGTAAACAAATTAAATTTATTGCTTTAACCTCTAAACCTAGAAATACCAAATTTTTATCTTCAATAGTTGGGATTTGAAGAAACACCTCTGAATAATTTACTGTTCCAAACAAATAGAAAATTAAAAAAATTCCCAAAGCAAATCCAAAGTCGCCTACTCTATTTACTACAAAAGCTTTCATTGCAGCAGCATTGGCACTTTCTTTTTTAAACCAAAATCCAATCAAAAAATACGAACAAAGTCCAACTCCCTCCCAGCCGAAAAATAATTGGATAAAGTTATCTGAAGTTACTAGCATCAACATCGCAAAAGTAAATAATGACAGATAAGCCATGAACCTTGGTTTATGAGGATCATGAGACATATAACCAATTGAATAAATATGTACTAAAGCAGATATTGAAGTAACAACTACCAGCATTACCGCAGATAATGGATCAACTAACATTGACCAATTCACATCAAGTGATCCAGAATTTATCCAGGTTGCTATTACAATATTTTCTTCATATTGATTAACGATTACCTTATATAGAACAAATATAGACAAGAGAGCAGAAATTGAAACGAGAACGCTAGTCACAATTTCAGAATTTCTATCACCAATATATTTACCAAAAAAACCTGAAATAATTGATGCAATAAGAGGAAGAAATAAAATCGAAAGTTCCATAATTATCCTTTTAACTTATCTATCTCTTCAACTCTTATGGTTCCTGAGTTTCTAAAATATACAACTATAATTGCTAATCCTATTGCAGCTTCTGCTGCTGCAACTGTTAGAATAAATAAAGTAAAAACTTGTCCTGTTAAATCACCTAAAAATATCGAAAAAGAAACTAAGTTGATGTTTACAGCTAGCAAAATTAATTCAATACTCATTAATATAACGATGATGTTTTTTCTATTAAGAAAAATACCAATAATACCTATTGAAAAGATAACAGCCCCAAGAGTTAAATAATGCCCTAATCCTACTTCAATCATCTATCCTAACCCCTTTATTTTTTTGAACTTCTAAAACTTCAACACTTTCTGATCTCTCTCTAGAAATTTGACTAATATAGCTTTGCTTTTTTACTCCAGATCTTTGTCTAAAAGTTAAAACAATTGCTCCAATCATTGCAACGAGTAATACCATTCCACTAATTTGAAAAATATGAATGTAATCAGTATATAAAACCTGACCTAAAGAATGGGTATTACTTAAAGCATCTTGAGTTAATAAACTGTTTTTATTTAATAAGTCAGGCTTGTATTTCCACCCACCTATAACAATAATTAGTTCAAAAAAAATTATTGTGCCTATAATTAAACCTATTGGAATATGTTTTGAACTGCTCTCAGACAAAAACCATTGATTTTTTTGTTGCGCAACATTCAACATCATTACTACAAATAGAAATAAAACAGCTACGGCTCCAACATAAACAATAAGCATTATCATCCCAAGAAATTCTGCACCTATCATAATAAATAAACATGAAATGCTAATAAAATCTAAAATTAAAAAAAATACTGAATGGACAGTGTTTTTTGAGGCTGTTACCATTATTGCTGAAATTATTGCAATAGTCGAAAAGATATAAAAAAAAATTGCATGAGCCATAATGACTTATCTATAAGGGTTATCAGCTTTGATATTTGCAGCTAAAACATTTTCCCATCTGTCTCCATTATCTAGTAGTTTTTCTTTGGTATAATAAAGCTCTTCTCTTGTTGCCGTAGAAAATTCAAAATTAGGGCCTTGCACTATAGCATCAACTGGACAAGACTCTTCACACAAGCCACAATAAATACATTTCATCATATCAATATCATATCTCGTAGTTTTACGACTCCCATCGGCACGTTCTGCAGACTCAATTGTGATTGCTTGAGCGGGACAAACTGCTTCGCATAGCTTACAAGCTATACATCTTTCTTCACCGTTTGAATATCGACGTAAAGCATGTTCCCCTCTAAATCTAGGGCTAATTTTTCCTTTTTCAAAAGGGTAGTTTATAGTTTTTTTTGACTTAAATAATTCCTTGATAGCAATAAATAGGCCACTTATAAAGTCAGCCATAAAAATTGTTTTAAAAAATCTTGATAATTTCATTTAATTAACTGGCAATAAGTTGAAGTAAAATAAATAACTCGCTGTTAGTACAACCCAAGTCAAAGATAGTGGTAAAAATATTTTCCAACCAAGTCTCATTAATTGATCATACCTATATCTTGGAACTGTTGCTTTTACTAATGCAAAAAGAAAAAATAAAAAAAGAATTTTAAAAACTAACCAAAATGCTCCCGGTATTAAATTGAATGGATATAACTCTATCGGAGATAGCCAGCCTCCTAAAAATAAAATTGATCCTAAAGCGCACATTAAAAGTATGTTTGCATATTCACCCAACCAAAACATTGCATACATCATTCCCGAATATTCTGTCTGATAACCAGCGACTAATTCTGCTTCAGCTTCAGGTAGATCAAAAGGTGGTCTATTTGTTTCAGCTAAAGCAGAAATAAAAAATATAATAAACATTGGAAATAGAGGTACTACAAACCACATATTTTGTTGGGCTATTACAATGTCATTTAAATTTAATGAACCAACACATAAAAGAACATTTATGATAATGATACCAATAGAAACTTCATAAGAAACCATCTGTGCTGCTGATCTAATCGCACCCAAAAAAGGATATTTTGAATTTGAAGCCCAACCGCCCATTATTATCCCATATACACCTAATGATGAAACTGCAAATAAATATAAAATTCCAACATTTATGTCTGCTATAACTTGAGTTTTGCTAAATGGTATTACTGCCCAAGCGATTAGGGCTAAGGTCATTGTTACAATAGGGGCTAAAATAAAAATTATTTTATTAGAACTTGAGGGAATTATAATTTCTTTAAAAATATATTTAAGTGCATCAGCCAAAGATTGCAATAAACCAAAAGGACCTACAACATTTGGTCCTTGTCTTTTTTGTACAAATGCCCAAACTCTTCTATCTAACCATACGATCATAGCAACTGATACAAGAACTGGGACAATTAAAAACAAAATTTTATAAACTTCTCCAAAAATTATAGATAAATATTCCATTTAACCGTCTGTTCCAGTTCCTTTAATCTTTATTTTTGAATTATGACAATCAACCATTGTTTTAGAAGATCTAGCAACAACATTAGAAAAATAATAACTTTTATAATTAATTTTTAATAGTTCATTTTTGAAATTTTCTTTATTTTGAACTTCTAAATTTAGCTCACTCGAATTTTCTTTTTGCAGATTAAGATAATTGAACATACTGCTGTCTAATTCGTCCTTATCATTAAATAATTTTCTATTATTCATAAATTCAGCTAATTCATTAATAATTTGCCAATCCTCCTTAGCTTCACCTGGTGGATAGGACGCCTTATATGCTTTTTGTAATTTACCTTCTAAGTTAGTAAAGAATCCATTTTGTTCTGTATATGCAGCACCAGGTAAAATAATATCAGCTAGTTCAGCACCCTTGTCTCCATGACTGCCTTGATAAATTACAAATTCGTTTTTTTTTGAAAAATTTAAGCTATCTTGTCCCAAAAGATAAACAATATCAAAAGTATGATTATTTAATTTTTCAAAAATATCAATTTTATCATTAATGATATTTAAATCAAAACATCCCACAGTAGATGCATCTGTAGTAATCTTGTTTAAAGAATTCCATTCATCTGTAATCTTATCATTTTTTTTTAAAAATTTTTTAATCAAATTAAAAATTAAATTTGCAGACTGATTTTTAAAAAAAGATTCTCCTAAAACAATTAAAGGTTTTTTAGAATTCAAAATTTCATTTGAAATTTCATTTTGTCCCTCAAAAATTTGAAGTAATGTTTTTGTTTGACCATCTAAATGCTTATAAGGATAAGTTAAATCACCTACGTCATTTAAAGATATTATTTTGGTATTATTATTAACAAAGGATTTTCTTATCCTAGCATTAAGAATTGTTGCTTCAAATCTTGGGTTCGAACCTATTAGAAATATTAAGTCAGATTCTTCAATTCCATTAATTTCCGAATTAAATAAGTAGTTTTTTCTTTCACTTCTATCTACAAAATAGTTTGACGTTCTGCTTTCATAATTATTACAATTTAATGTGTTATCAAAAAACTCTTTAAAAATATAACTCGTTTCCATATTATTTAAATCGCCAATAAATCCTGCAATTTTTTCTTTTTGAGTATTTTCAAATTTTGATTTAATTATCTTAAAGACTTCTTCCCAATTAGCTTTTTCAAATTTACCATTATATTTAATATAAGGAGTATCAAGTCTTTGATTTGAAAGACCATCGCAGGCATATCTTGTTTTATCAGATATCCATTCTTCGTTTATATCTTCATTAATAATTGGTAATACTCTTTTGACTTCCCATCCATAAGTATCAACTCTTATATTTGAACCAACTGCATCCATCACGTCAATTGATTCTGTTTTTTTAAGTTCCCAAGGTCTAGCTTCAAAAACATATGGCTTAGAGGTAAGTGCACCAACTGGACAAAGATCGATAACATTCCCTGACAATTCTGATTGTACAGATTGCTCTAGGTAAGTTGTTATCTGCATATCTTCACCTCGACCAATTGCTCCAAGCTCTGGAACACCAGCAATCTCGGTTGCGAATCTTATACATCTAGTGCAGTGAATACACCTTGTCATTTGAGTTTTAATTAAAGGACCCATATTTTTTTCCGGAACTGATCTTTTATTTTCTTTATATCTTGATTTATCAACTCCATAATACATTGACTGATCTTGAAGATCACATTCCCCACCTTGATCACAAACAGGACAATCCAAAGGATGATTTGCTAGTAAAAATTCCATCACTCCTTTTCTGGCTTTTTCTACAAAAGCAGTATTAGTTTTAATGTTCATACCTTCTGCTGCGGGCATTGCGCAAGAAGCTATGGGTTTTGGAGATTTTTCCATTTCAACTAGGCACATTCTACAATTACCTGCTATAGAAAGTTTTTCATGATAACAAAATCTTGGAATTTCAACTCCAGCTTTTTCACATGCTTGTAGAACTGTTAAACCCTCTTCTACCTCTACATCAATATCATTAACTTTTAATTTAAGCATTTTTATCCAGTAAGTGTTGATCAACTAAATAAGGTATATCTTTTTGTTTTTTAATAATTGGATCAAATTTATTTCTTTTTTTAATTTCTTTCGAAAAATGTCTCAGTAAACCTTGAACTGGCCAAGAAGAACCCTCACCAAATGCACAAATTGTATGGCCAGCTATTTGATTTGTAACATCACCCAGCATATCAATTTCATCTCTAGAAGCCTCACCTTTAGCCATTCGTTCTAACATTCTCCACATCCAACCAGAGCCTTCTCTACACGGTGTGCATTGTCCACAACTTTCATGTTTGTAAAATCTTGCAATTCTTGCCATGCATTTAATAATGTCTTGATCTTTATTGATTACAACTATACCAGCTGTTCCTAATCCACTTTTTTCAGCTGCTAAGGAATCAAAATCCATGGTCAATGTTTCACATTTTTCCTTAGGAATTAGTGGCATTGAAGAACCACCAGGAATAACTGCCTGTAAATTATCCCATCCACCAATTACTCCTCCAGCATGAACTTCGATTAATTCTTTTAAAGGTATATTCATTTCTTCTTCAACATTGCATGGGTTATTAACATTTCCAGAAATACAAAAAATTTTAGTACCTGTATTCTTTTCTCTTCCTAATGATGCAAACCATTTACCACCTCTTCTTAAAATTGTTGGAACTACAGCAATTGTTTCAACATTATTTATTATTGTTGGGCAACCATACAAACCTACTAAAGCAGGAAAAGGGGGCTTTAACCTTGGCTGACCTTTTTTACCCTCAATACTCTCAAGTAAAGCTGTTTCTTCTCCACATATATATGCTCCTGCTCCATAATGAATATAAATTTCTAAATCCCATTGTGTTCCAGCCGCATTTTTTCCTATTAAATTTTTTTCATAGGCCTCATCAATCGCAGCTTGAAGTTTTTGTCCCTCAATAAAATATTCCCCTCTTATATAAATATAGCAAACATGAGCTTGGACGGCATAAGAGGCTAACAAGCATCCTTCAATTAATTTATGAGGTTCAAATCTAAGAATATCTCTATCTTTACAAGTGCCTGGTTCAGATTCATCAGCATTAATTACTAAATAATGTGGCCTTGAACCAACTTCCTTAGGCGCAAAAGACCACTTCAATCCTGTTGGAAAACCTGCACCTCCTCTACCTCTAAGTTGTGAATCTTTAATTTCATTAATTATCCATTCTCTTCCTTTATCTGTAAGTTCTTTAGTGTTGACCCAATCCCCCCTTTTTTGAGATGAGGCTATATCAGAGCCTAAATCATTATATAAATTTTGAAATATTCTGTCTTGATCCTTAAGCATTTTTTAAATCCATAAGTGTTTTTCTATTATTTTCAGGCTCA
>MDTB01143411.1_pt1 | contig 13407 bp, 14 predicted proteins | sample 811161 | NCBI WGS metagenome assembly MDTB01 (sample SAMN05326650, study PRJNA326480) | marine metagenome | isolation source: seawater | place: Mediterranean Sea | collected 2009
GTTGAGTCCTGGTGCAATTGCAGCTGCAGTAGCAGCGGCAGCTGCTTTAATAGCATCTGATAGTGATGATAGTTCGGCAACACCAGCACCAGCACCATTGCCATCACCTACTCCAACACCAACGCCGACGCCGACGCCGACACCAACGCCTACGCCTACGCCAACGCCTACGCCAACGCCTACGCCGACACCAACGCCAACGCCTACGCCTACGCCGACGCCTACGCCGACACCAACAACTTCAACTACTACAACTACTGATACTAGTGAAGATACTTCAACTACAGCAACTACAACAACTGACGCTGAAACATCTACAAGTACTAGTACAACATCTACATCTACTACTACTTCAACAACAACAACTAGTGGTACTTAAATTTAAAATAAGTTGATAAAAAAAAGCGGCATTGCCGCTTTTTTTTATTCTTCGATTTATTAATCTAAAAAATTAGACCAATTTTCATTTATCTCATTAAATGTTGATCCATAAAAAGAATCTATTAATCTATTTTTTAATTCTAGTTTCTGTCCCCCATCTCTCGTCATAGTTTTTAAACTAAACCCATTTGATTCTTTGGAATAACCCTTAGAAAAAATATTTAAAGGAACACTAAAATAAAATCCTTTGTCAAAGCTCCCTTCACCAAATTGCTCAGCAGAAACATTAGTTCTAGTAAAGAAGAATCCTGCCCTCCATCCTGATGGCATTCTTCTAGATAAATCTAAAGTATATCCAGTATCACCTGCAAGATATTTACCATAACTCCATTTTGCTAAAATATTTGATCTTGGTTCATAATAAGCAAGATTTAGATGGTACGTTGTCGTTTGATAATCTATAAAAGAAAATTTTTGTTCAAATGCTCTTCTTTTTATGTAGTTATATTCTAAGCTGGCTGCTAAATCTGACCTATAAGGCTTAAATAAAAATTCGGATGCCATTCCACCATACATGTCTTCAAGATAACCGAACGTTAGTTTAGTCCATATATTATTTTTTGGAGAGAAAATTGATTCAATTTCAAGATTTTTAATATGAAGTTCTTTTGATGACTCTCTAAGATAATCCAAAACTTCAGTTCTAACATGAGGTAGAGATGAGTTTGGAACTGAATTCTTTTCATCAAAATTATGATCTATAGTTTGTCCAATAATTGATCTAATAACAATATTTCTATTCATTTGTATTTCAGAAGAAAACTTTAGACCAAATCCGGTATATATAAATCTTTGTGGCGAGCCGACATGTGTTCTTATATCTGGTGATAAAGAGTAAAAGAAATTTGGGAATTTAGCCTTAGGAAGAAAATCATGATCAAGATAATCCTTGTCTATACTATCTTTTAAAATTGAATGCCTTTTTATAAGAATGTCTGGATATCTTTCTTTCATATTTAAATCTGAAGCTCTATAAGAAATGCTGTTTATTTTTGCCCCTCTAACAATTTGACCAACCTCAATTTTATTTAAATTAATACTATTAAATGATGCAACTTCTTTAGAAATATATGCAGCCCTTGATGAATAAATTATTGGATTTATATGTTCAATGGAATCGATTGTTATGTTTAAAGATTCTTTTTTTAAGGTAGCTGTTTGAAGTAATAGATTATTTTTTTTCAAGTTTTCTAAAAGATCCAAGTAAAACTCATTTTTTTTGTCTTTATTATAATTACTGTTCTTGATTTCTGGATTAAATGAGTTCTTTTTTCTTATCGGTTTTGAACTAGAAAAACCAAGTGAAAAACTTATATTCCAAGTATTTCCCTTTATGAATGATAAATCAATATTTCCATAATTTTTAATCTTAGTGCTTATGCCATAATTAAAATCAGAATCTTTTTTTCTTAAATTATACGAATTTGAAGATTTTCCCTCACCACAACATCCAAATTGAAAGTAATCAAATGGATCAGTTTCTACTTTAAAAGATAAATTTTTTAACTTTGGTATTTTGAATTCAACGCCACCAAAAAAAATTGCATCGCCTCTGAACCATAGATCATAAGAAAGATTGCCACCTGAATCAAAGTTATCTGAACTATCAGCTCTATTTTCAAAATTTTTATTAAGAGAAATAAAAGGGTTTTGGAACCCATTGTCTCCAACGAATTTGCCCCAACCTATACCAGATGTTAATTTAAGATTATTAAAATCAAAAGTTGAAACTATATATTCTTTTGTAAACTGTCCTGTGCCTGCAAAATCATCTAATCCAACAGCAAATCTTGGAATTACTTTTGATTTAGGCTTATATGAAAGTTTTACATTAAAACCTTTATCTAAATATTTTCCTTCTACGCCACCCCATAAAAGATCATCTGGACGATAATAAAAGTAGCTTGCTTCAATCCAATGAAATGGTGTTACCGTCATTGTGCCAATCTTCATAAATTCACTATCAGTATAAGTAAAATATATTGATTGTTCTTCATGCACTTCAGCTGAAGGAATATTTATTAATCCTGTTTGTCCAAATAAATTATAGGATTGAGCACTTAAATTATTACATAATATTGAAAATAAGAATGTGAGAAAAAGTCTTCTAAAGAATCTCATCTGATATATGTTGCCTATACAAGACTAAATTTAATCGCTTATTGAATTCAATGATGCAATTGATAAAGCCAAGCTACTAAAAATTGGTGCTATTGTAGCGTACAAATTTATACCATCCACTTTACCAATATGTCTTGGCACATAAATCACAGAACCAGGATAGATTGAAGAGTCTTGAAATACAAATCTTCTTAGTCCATCAATCTCTACTTTAGTGGTTTCGCCATTAGGACTTACAATAAATATAAAATCTGCAGAAGAAAATCTAGTTAAACCTCCAGATTTATTAATGTAATCATTTAAACTCATTCTATCTTTAAACATTACAGAGCCTGGATTTCCAACTTCTCCAAAAACAAAAACATTTGGAGTATACGAAGGTATATGTATTGTATCTCCATCCTCCAAATAAATATTGCTCTGAATGTCCTCTTTAAGATTCATTTTGTCAAATTCAGTAATAAATCTTCCTGAAGGCTCATAATCTTTTAGCTCTAAAAGTAAAAAAGATAATCCATCAGCTCCAGAGAGGCTTGAGGGATTTGATGCAATGTAGGTAACTAGATTCTGGTAAGTTTTAGATGCAAATGATTTTTCAAGTTGTTTGGCATTTTCTCTGAAAAGGCTTCCTCCAAAAGGATATGCCGATTCAATATAGCCGCCCGATCTATTAATAAGATCTAATAATCTATCTGAAGATGAAATTGAATACTTTCCGGGATATTTTACATTTCCTGAAATAGAAACAGTTCCAATCTGTTCTTTATATGCATATATTGAATCTAAGTTCGTCATGAGATGTTGATTAGCAGAACTTGGTTCAATATTCTTAGTTTTAAAGCCTGAATTCTCGTATCTCACCAACTTTAATGTATTACTTTTGGCTTCATTTTTTAAACCACCTGCAAATTTAATCAAATCGCTAAGGGTTTCACCCTCTTTTAACTCAAAAATTGCTGTATTGTTAAATCCATATCCTGCTCTGACAAGAATATTAGCAGGACCAATATATATAGAATCACCAGACATTAAGCTTGGAATGTTTTCTAAATCGCCAAATATTAAAGCTTGATACAAATCAACAACTTTATCTGATTGACCTTGTCTCTTAAGAACAATGCTTCTTAAACTACCATTTTCATTTATTCCGCCTACGATATTCAGTGCTTGAAGAATATTTGAGTTTCCGCTCAAAGTGTATATACCTGGAAACTCTACGTTTCCAGTAACCAGAACATTTATATCTCTTATTTCTGATAAAGTCACATATACGTTAGACCCGATGAATGAGGTTTGATATTTTTCTTTTATAAGTTTAGATGCTTGATCAAAGCTAAGCCCTGACAAGACAATTTTTCCAATATTGGGTATTAGAATTGATCCATCTCTTTCAATTTCGATTTCATATATCTCATTTTTTCCACTACCGTATTTAGATATAGTTAAATAATCACCATAATCTAAAATATAATTATTTCCAAAGTTGGGTTCATTAATTGGCATAAATGAAGACTGCATTGTGTTAAATAACTTTAAGCCGAATCTTTCAGATTTATTTAAAGATTGTTTATTTTTAAAATTTTCCCATTCTTTAACAACTTCATTCTTAGATAATTTGGTAGATGGTCTTTTTTCAAGGTTCTTTTTAGTATCGTTTTCGTTTTGCTTTATTTCTTTAAGGACATCTTCTCTTATCTCAGGCGGAAGACTTTCGAGATAGTCTTCATCAACTGCTGATTGAGTAATAACATATTCAGAAAACATTAATGAAAATATTAATAAGTTTATAAAATACCTTTTGCTCATTTTTTTAACCAAATTTATAAATATGACAATATTATATCAGTTTAAATATATTTTTTACTCGACAAAATTCTTTGAGTATCTTCAGTAATATTAATTCAATATGTCTTTAACTCTTTTTGAGGCTTTAAAATTAAGCTTTAAGAATGATTTAATATGATGTTCTTTTTTAGTTAGAGGATTTCTACCAATTCGTTTTACTGTTTTTTTATAATAGAATGTTCCAAATTTATTTATCTTAATTATTTTATTTTTTGAATTTTTTTTTATCAATAAAATTAAATACTCTAATATAAGACTACTTTCTTTTAAACTAGTGCCACAGTCTTTTGATAATTTTTTTGAAATAGCTGCTTTAGTTGTCATTTTTGAAGACCTGGAATATCAACATTTTTTATTTCTAGTGAAGATTTTATTATTTCCTCCATTACACAATCAATTTCCTCATCTTTCATAGTTCTTTCATTTGATTGAAAGACAAATCTAAATCCTATTTTGAGCTGATTCAATTCATGATTATTGTAATAATCAAAGATGAATATTTCTTTTAGAATATCATTATTAAACGAAAAAATAATATCTTGTAATTTTCCAAGACTTGATTGGTCTTTTATTAAAAATGATAAATCTCTGTTTGATATTGGAAATTCAGATATTTGACTATATTGAATGAAGTTTTCTGGTGGTTTATTATTTGGTTGGTAATCCAAAAGATCTAGTGAGACTTTATCTAAATCTATTTCAAAATAAAAAATTTTATCTTTTGATTTTCTATCTTTTATTTCATTAGAAATCTCATTAATAACCATATAATCACTTGAAATATAGTCTTTGAAAATATCAAAAATATATTTTTTTTCAACTTTTTTTGAAAAATTAATATAATTCTTTCCAATTCTTCCACTTGCGATAAGACCTAAAGAAAATTTTGGTTGGTTGACATTCGAATGGTTATAAATTTTTGAAACTTCGAATAATTTTATTGAATCCTTTTGTCTTCTTTCATTAAATATTAAGTTATTTAAAAGAGATTCCTTTAAATCAACTCTCAAATAGGGCTTATTTAAATATAATGGATTATCTAAAGTAAATGATTTTTCATTAGAGGAATTAACAAATGGAAAGTTAATGACTTCGCAAAACCCATTATCAATTAGCAATGACTTAATATTATTTTCAATACTTTGAGAAGATACAACATTCTGTATGATGTTAAATTCTTTTTTAGGAATATCATCGTATCCAATTAATCTTGCAACTTCTTCAGCAAGATCATTTTGATGTGCAATATCACTTCTAAATGATGGAACTATTACTTTGTCATTGTTAACTTTAAAAAAAAGGTTTTCCAAGAAATTTTTATATTGTTTATCGTCTATGCTGGTTCCAAGAATTTTATTTATATATTTAGAGCTAAACTCTATTTCTTTATTTATAAATTTTGCATTACTCTCTGTAATCAATTCAACTTTTATTATTTCGGCATGGTCTTCTACGATCTTAAGAAATCTTCTCAAAACTAGATCATGATTATTTATATCCACACCTCTTTCAAACTTATGAGATGCTTCAGAGATAACATCATATTTAATAGATTTTCCTATTATGATTTCAGGCTGGAAGTATGCGCACTCGATAATTACTTCTCTTGTAGTAGGCGAGCAAGAAGTGCTTTTATCACCAACGACACCAGCTAAATTAATTATTTTATTCTTATCTGCAAAAACATAGTTTTCGCCAGTTAATTTTATCTCTTTATCAAAAAGGGTTTCAAATAAGCAATCCTCGTTAATTTTTTTAAAAAAAATTTTGTCTCTAATTTTTGATGCATCATAACAATGAGTTGGTTGGCCCATTTCATAAGAGATGTAATTTGAGATATCAGTAAAAAAATTATTTCTATTTATTTCAAGATCTTTGAAATAATCTTTTAAGACACCATTATATTCTTTTATATTATTGCTAATCTGGATTTTTAGAAAAGAAATCTTAGGGCAAGCTACTTTTTCATGATTAGCAAAATTAATATTAAACTTTTTAATTTTTTTATCATAAATTGGGTAATGATTATTGATTTTATAGAAAATATTTAAATCTCTCTGAATACCTAATAATGATAAACAATCACCTCTATTAGGCGTAAATTCCATATCAAATATATCATTTTCGACTTCATGTTCATGTCCAAGCTGAATTAATTTAGACGAAATATCTTGAATGTTTGGCTTTGGAGAAATATTTCTTACTAGATGTTTGTATGCTATCTTCATTTAAATTGATTTAAAAAATCAAGATTAGATTTATAAAATTCTCTAATATCTTTTACTCCATGCTTTAGCATAGCAATCCTTTCAATGCCAATGCCTAAAGCTAGTCCACTATATTTAGAAGAATCAATATTACAGTTTTCTAGAACAATTGGATTTACAATTCCACAACCCAGAACCTCTAACCATTTACCATCGTCTGAACAAATATCAACTTCAGCTGACGGTTCAGTAAATGGAAAATAAGAAGGTCTAAATCTCAATTTTATTTTTTCACCAAATAAATCAAATATTATTTTATATATCAAGCTTTTTAAATTAGAGAAATTAATCGATTTATCAATACAGATTGCTTCTACTTGATGAAACATGGGTAAATGTGTTGCATCATCATCTTTTCTGTATACTTTACCACCTGATATAAAAGCAATTGGAGGATCATTCTCCAGCATACCTCTAATTTGCACAGGTGAGGTATGAGTCCTTAATAAAGATGATTTATTATCTAAATAAAATGTATCATGCATTTGACGTGCTGGATGAGTCTTTTTAATATTTAACATATCAAAATTAAACCTTTCAGACTCAATTTCAGGGCCATCAAGTGTTTTAAAGCCATATGATGTAAGAAGATTCATTATGAAATCTTTCATATGGTTTATTGGATGATATGACCCGTAATCTTTTTGCAATCTAGGAGTTATAGAATCTTTTTTTGATTGCATTTATGCAAAAATCAGCTGATTGCTTTTTTTACAACTTTTTCAAAAGTTGCAAGGTCAGAAGTTGCAATTTCAGAGAGCATTTTTCGATCTAAAAGAATATCTTTATTTGCAAGAGAGTTTATTAATTTTGAATATGAGATACCTAAAGTTCTAGAGGCAGCATTTATTCTTGCTATCCATAAAGATCTAAAATCTCTTTTTTTAACTTTTCTATCTCGAAAAGCATACTGCAAAGACTTGATATTAGATTGCTTTGCTGTTTTATATAATCTACTTCTTGCGCCATAATGACCCTTTGTAGATTTTAAAACTTTTTTATGCTTTGACTTTGCTGTGTTTGCTTTTGTTACCCTTGGCATTATTTACTCTCTGATTAATTTTGACGCCATTTTCAATACGGTGCCAGATAATTTATTAAGACCTCTATTATGTCTTTTCCTTTTGGTAGATTGTTTTGTTAAAATATGATTTCTGTTTGCTCCTCTACTCTTTATAGAGCTTCCAGTTTTTTTAAACCTTTTAGATGCTCCTGAATGTGTTTTAATTTTGTATCCCATATCTAAATTTAATTTCTCTTTTTTAATGGCGCCAAAACCATTTGAAGTTGTCTCCCTTCTAAAGAGGGTTCTTGTTCTACCTGAGCTATATTATTTTCAAGCTCATTTTTAATTTTATTTAAAATTTCTAAGCCCATATCACTGTTTAGTATTTCTCTTCCTCTAAATCGGACGCTTATTTTAGTCTTATCTCCAGAAAGAATAAAGCTTTTAATCTTTTTAAGTTTAATATTATAGTCTCCGGTATCAGTCGAAGGTCTGAATTTTATTTCTTTAGTTGTATTTCTTTTTGTTTTAACTTTTGTAGATGAAGCATTTTTTTTCTTGTTAAATATATGTTTCCCATAATCTATTAATTTACATACCACTGGATTTGATTTGAGTGGCGAAACTTGAACTAAATCAAGACTGGCTTCTTTTGCAATTTTAAGCGCTTCGTCAATAGAAACTAAGCCGCGTTTAGCTCCATCTGATTCAATTAACATTACCTCAGCAGCTTTAATTAAATTGTTGATCGGAGTATTATTTTTTTTTGAAGAAGCTATTTTAATACCTTATTGTGTAGAAATTATTTTTAAATAAAGGAATGGTTTCAAGATTATTTATGATTTGGGTAAATAATTTTCATATTGAATGGCTGATTTTATACCCTAAAGCACAATTGAAGCAAACATATTATTCATGGTTGTAAGAAATAAGATGACCATGTATTGTTTTCATTAACATATACTTTTCTTTTATTTAACCTATTTTCGTTACCTTCCCAAAATTCGAAATAAGTTGGTATAAATTGAAACCCTCCCCAGTAATCAGGTCTTACATTATCTAATTCTTGAGATGATCCCAAATATTTTTGATATTTTTCTACAATGTCATTATACGCATCAATTTTTTTTGACTGATTTGAAACAATTGCTAGGGCATTTTTTTCAATTTTTCTTTTATAAAAATGCTTATCTGAATAAGAATCAGAAAGCTTAAAAACATCACCCTTTAATCGAATTTGAACATCTATTACATTCCAATAAAAAATACAAGAAATCTGTTTATGCAAATTAAATTCATTTGCTTTTGGTGAAAGGTAATTTGTGAAAAAGATCCATCTATTTATGTCAATATATTTCAAATTAACATATCTAGAATTTACTTCTTTTTTTAATGGATTATATGAACTGATTGCAATGGCTTCGATATTTTTTTGATTATTTTTCTGTGCCACAGAATAAAAATGTTGGAATTTATTATATGGCTCCTCTTTAGATATGTTTATAAAATTTATCATTCTTTAAATATTTAGATTTTTTAATGCTTCGCTTATAGATATATTAAATTTATTTGGCTTAGATTTAAATGTTTTATGAAATTTTGATGAATCTAATTCAGAGTTTTTTGGTCTTACAGCATCTGTGGGATATTCTTCTGTGTTAATTTTAATTAATCTATTAATGTCGAAGTCAGGATATTTTTGTAAAAGAATTTTTTTTGCGAAATCAAACCAGGAGCAGGCTTCTGGACCAGCAAGGTGATATATTCCATTTAATTTTTTCATATGAGCTTGGGGAAAAATATCTATTACGCATTTAACAATATCTCTTGCATAAGTTGGGCAACCTAATTGATCACTAACAACTCTAATCTCATCTAGATTGTCTGCTAATCTTAGTATTGTTTTTAAAAAATTACTGCCATACTCGCTATATACCCAGGATGTTCTTAATATAAAATATTGGCAACCTGAATTGATAATGTTCTTTTCGCCTTCAAGTTTTGTCAATCCATAGACACTTTGTGGATTTGTTTTGTCTGTTTCAATATATGCCGATTTTTTTGTTCCATCAAAAACATAATCTGTTGAAAAATGAATTAAGATAATCTTTTTTTCGAAACATATTTCTGAAACTGTCTTTAAAGCAAAGCTATTTACCAGTCTAGATTTTGCAGATTCATTTTCAGCTTTATCAACAGCTGTATATGCAGCAGCGTTAATTATTAAATCTGGTTTATTTTTATCAATTAAATTTATTAATTGATTTGAATTAGTTATATCAAGCTCATGCTTATTGAAAAAGAGAACATCGTTACCACAATATAGTTCTTTGGTTTCTTTAAAAGAACGTCCCAATTGACCATTTGATCCAAAAATAAATATTTTCACTTATAAATCTAGAAAAAGTTTACCTTTTAAATCTTTATCTGAAACAATTGGATTATTGATGCTCCAATCAATATTAAGGGTTGGATCATTCCATACGATACAAGATTCATAATCTGGATAATAATAATCTGTGCATTTATATTCAAAATCAGCAAATTCAGAAAGAACTAAAAAACCATGTGCAAGGCCAGGAGGAATCCAAAATTGCTTTTTATTTTTATCACTTAAAATAACAGAGTCCCATTTTCCATATGTTTTAGAATCTTTTCTTATATCAACGGCTACGTCTAACACTTCACCTCGAACAACTCTTACAAGCTTTCCTTGAGGTTTTTTTTCTTGGTAATGAAGCCCTCTTAGAACATTCTTTGAAGATCTTGAATGGTTATCTTGAACGAAATTAAAATTAATGTCTGCAGCCTTCTGATATCTCTCATGGTGAAAGGTTTCTATAAAAAAACCTCTTCCATCTCCATGAACCTCTGGTTCAATAATCTTGCAACCTGATATTATAGAATTATAAACTTTCATTGCTTAAAATTTATGGCTCCACTATTCTTTTCAAAAAATTACCATATGACGTCTTACTAAATTTTTCTGCTTGTTTTAAAACTTGAGCAGCATTAATCCATCCTTTTTTATATGCAATTTCTTCAAGACATGCTATTTGCAATCCTTGTCTTTGCTCAACCATTTGTACAAATTTTCCTGCATCAATAAGAGAATCATAGGTTCCAGTATCAAGCCATGCAAATCCACTTCCTAAGACTTCTACACTTAGTAAACCTCTTTTTAGATATTCATTGTTTACATCTGTAATTTCTAGCTCACCTCTCTCTGATGGTTTTATTTCTTTTGCAATTTTTACGACATCGTTGTTATAAAAATATAATCCTGTAACAGCATAATTAGATTTTGGTCTATCAGGTTTTTCTTCAATTGAAATAGCTTTTCCGTGTTTATCAAATTCAACAACACCGAATCTTGATGGATCATTGACATGATAACCAAAAATTTTTGCTCCCTCTAAAGAAAATATTGAATCCATTAAATTATCAGAGAATCCTAATCCATGAAAAATATTATCTCCAAGAATTAAAGCAACGTTATCCTTACCAATAAAACTCTCTCCAATTAAAAAAGCTTCAGCAAGTCCTCCAGGGTTTTCCTGAATTGCATAATCAATTTTAATTCCAAATTGGGATCCATCTGATAGAAGTTTCTTGTAATCTTCTATTTGATGAGGAGTTGAAATTAATAAAATCTCATCAATATCTGCCATCATTAAAACTGATAACGGGTAATAAATCATTGGTTTGTTGTAAACTGGAAGGAGCTGCTTTGAAGTAGTAAGTGTAATTGGATGTAATCTTGTACCAGAGCCTCCAGCAAGAACAATACCTTTAAATTTTTTTTTCATTACTATTTACCAAGCCTTTCAAATCTATAATTACCTGAAAGTATTTTCTCATACCATGTTTGATTTTCTAAATACCAGTGAATAGTTTTTCTAATTCCACTTTCGAATGTTTCTTTTGGTTTCCATCCAAGATCTCTTTGAATCTTGCTTGAATCAATTGCATATCTTTTATCATGTCCAGGACGATCCTTAACAAATGTAATTAGATCTTTGTATGATTTTATTTCATTTGATCTCCTTGAAGATGCAATTTCATCAAGAATATCGCAAATTGTATTAACAACATCAATATTTTTTTTCTCGTTATTGCCACCAATATTGTATGTATCACCCACAGACCCTTTTTTAAGAACAGTTAATAGAGCCTCTACATGGTCATCAACATATAACCAATCTCTTATCTGTGAACCGTCTCCATATACTGGAATAGTTTCACCATTTAATGCTTTAATAATAACGTGTGGAATTAATTTTTCTGGGAAATGATATGGGCCATAATTATTAGAACAATTAGTTATTAAAACTGGTAATTTAAAAGTCCTACTCCATGCTCTTACCAAATGGTCAGATGCAGCTTTAGATGCTGAATAAGGCGAAGAAGGGTCATATGGAGTATTCTCATTAAAAAAATCATCAGTATCACCAAGATCTCCATAAACTTCATCTGTTGAAATATGATGGAATCTAAACAACTCAGCTTTTTTTTGTTCTAAATTTTCTAAGTACTCTCTTGCAGATTCGAGAAGACAAAACGTACCTACTACATTTGTATTTATAAAATCTGATGGGGAATCTATTGATCTATCAACATGACTTTCAGCAGCAAGATGCATCACAGCATCAGGTTGATATTTAGAAAATAAATCGTCAATCTTTTTTTTATTACATATGTCAATTTGTTCTAAGGTAAATCTCGGATTCGAATTTGCTTCAACATGAGAAGATAAATTTCCAGCATAGGTTAACTTATCTATATTAACTATAGTGAAATCTGTATTTTTAATAAGTAGCCTAATAAGTCCACTACCTATGAAACCTGAACCGCCAGTAACAAAAATTTTCAAATTAGCACCCTATTTTAATATTTAAAAAATTTTCTTAATTTAAAAAAATGTATAAATCTTTGCTTGATTCCTAATATATGTCGATGTAATAAAATTAAAAAGTTTTTAACTGTATTATTATTTGCAATGATTGAGGAAATAGTTTTTCTTAAAAATGATTTATTAATAACAAAATATTCATCAGGCATAGGCTCACCATTATTTTCAATCCAAGTTGAATCTAGGGTGCTTATCTTCCTATCAATTTCAAATGCTACAAATGACTCAAAGAATTGGACAGATGATATTTCTTGTTCAGTTTCTTTTTTATTTTTAAAATGATCGTATCTGAAATTAATACCATCGATTATATTTTTCGCATATGATATGAATGATTTGTTACTCGGTCCACCAAAAACACTCATATAACTTGTATGAGTATCCTCTATTACTAAAAGACCTCCATCATTTATATGAGGTATTACGGATTCACAAGTTATTATTTGATGGTCGAACTCATGGCCACCATCATCTAATATGACGTCTACGTTTCCAACTTCATTAAAAAAGTTTTCCCAGAATTTAGGATCAGATTGACTGCCTATAAAAATTTCAAATCCTTCTTTCTGCCACTTTTTAGCACCTTCATTAATGTCAATGCCAATTATTCTTGCCTTATCACCAAAATAGTCTCTCCACATAAATAGAGAGCCTCCCTGAAAAATTCCAATCTCAACAAATGTAAACTCTTTATCAATGTATTTACTAAATAATTTGTCATAAACATTGAAATACGTTGAATGCTTTACACTCTTTATAGGAGCATTTAAAAAAGAATTAAGTGACTTTTTCATATTTTTATTAAATTTATCTTA
>MDTB01222904.1_pt1 | contig 13407 bp, 8 predicted proteins | sample 811161 | NCBI WGS metagenome assembly MDTB01 (sample SAMN05326650, study PRJNA326480) | marine metagenome | isolation source: seawater | place: Mediterranean Sea | collected 2009
TATATCATCCAAACGAGCATCATGTACTTCAGCATTAAAAGAACCCATTGCAATTTCCTCCAAACTTTAGTGTCTACTAAACTTTAAAATTTCGTTTAGAAGTAACTTACCAAGTTTAGAGGCCTGATCAATTAGTCTAATAAGCTGTAAATATACTCTTTAATGTGCTGACAAAAATACGGCCAAATCTTTCATTTCCTACCGAAAACTGTGTTTTACTTGGCTAAAAATGAGCCAAATTTTTAGATGCGGAAAAATTCAAAACTTAAGGAATTTCATGATTCAATGCTAAACCTCATTTGGCACATGATACTCGTTCTGATATCTAGAAAATAATTCTCTATCTTTAACAAGATTCTTGCCTATAGGATAACGATGTTTCCCATCTTTGTATTGAGGCTTCCCCCTTAGATAAGCAAGAACCTTATCCTTCATATCGAAGGAAAGATCTATACTAAAATAATCATAAATTCTCTCAATAACGCTGACAGGGTCCGTCAAGAGATCCTGATATCGCGAGTCAAATATAGCTTTTTCATCCAATTTTTTTGATTCTCTCTGATTCATTACCTTAGTCAGCCGATCGGCTGTTGCTTGGCCAACTACAATGTTTTCAAACTGAAGGGTATCGAATTCTTTATTGCTTCTAACTAAATATAAGGCGCGGAGCAAACTAGCTGTCGACGCCATACACACTATAGGATCTCTATGGGTCTGAATAATATTCGCGTCTGGATATACTTCCATCAATGCCTCAAGGTGTATTTGATGCTCTGGTGCTTTTAATAACCATCGACCACCAGATTTTTGAGCCTGAAGAATCTTCAGTAAAAGCTTATGATATTTATAAACTGGAACTAAATCAGCTGTTGAGCAAAATTCTGAATAGCTTGGTGTTTGATGCAAAGAAGCGATATGGTCACTAATAAAAGTGTTAGCCATTAACAATCCACATTCCGCTGGAATATAAGCGCTCATTTTGTGAATCGAGCTAAAATTAGGCACAATCTCTTGCCAGATAGAAAAAGCTGTATTTGCCCTGAGCTTGCGCTTTTGAATATCTAGCTTCTCTCGTCCTCCGTCAGGGCAAGGGATAAAGGCTTCCCAAATTAAAGGAACATTTACCGCTGGATCCTGAGCTAAAAGTTCATAAAGGATAGAGGTTCCAGAACGTGGCAGACCAATCACAAAAGTAGGCCTAGTTATTTTCTGGTCTACCACCTGCGGATTATGTTCTCTAAATCGCTCCACCAACAGCCTATTTTTTAACCATTGGACTATATCATTTCTAGTCATCAAGCGGCCAATGAAGGTCAATTCAGCCTCAGAATCAATGCTTTTCAGCATGACTCGAAAAGGCTCTATCCATTCAGCGCTTCCAAAATCAGAGAGTCCGGTAGCTTGGCGGGCATTATCCAACAAAGATAATTCATTCAGGGGAATCAAGGACCTCAAATCAAGATCGGAAGCTTCCTGATTAGCCTTTCTTGACCAAATAGACGTTTCTATATTTGAATTTTTCACCTACGCTTTTCCGGAAAAATATCTACGTTTGCTTATTATTCTGATGCAATTTAACGTATTAAGTAACTTAGGTATATCTGTGAAGGTTTTAATATGTATGGAGATAACAAAAATGATGAGCTTTTGGCCTCAACTTGGAACGATTTCTGCGATCATTTAAAATCTGCTGGAAATCTTATCTTTGATAGTAAATCCCCTCCAGAGGATATAGAACGTGCTAAAGGGTTTAGATTATTATCTCGAAATATCGCCCTAGCTCTACAATTCAAACTTGAAAATGCAGATCCTCATTATCCTGAGTTGATCCATTATTTCGATCCCATCCGCAAGCAGGGAGGGGATAATTCTGATGCGATTTACCACGGGGCGCCTATAAACGGAACTGATACATATACTATCAAAGGCTATCTCGGTACTGCTAAATATATTGCAATTACTGTACTTGAAGATGGGGCAACTCCGTGGGGCGGAAAAGTTATAGGTGCTCTTTTTAAAAATCAAATCATTGTAGATGACCATGGCAATTTCGAGATTACCTTAAGTCCAGAAGAGCACGCTAAAAATTGGATTAAAACTTCACCAGCAAGCTGGCGAGTTACAATAAGACAGTTCTTTGGTGATTGGGGCAAGGAAGAGCCTATGGATGCCACTATAGACTGCTTGACCCAAATTGAGCAAAAAAGCGAAGTGATTCCATCGGAGGTGATTGTAGGCCTGTCCGAAAGTGCCAAATGGCTGACCGATTCGATCGAATACTGGATAAAAATGATTGATCGGTGGAAAGATAAACCTAATGAATTCTTCTTCTATCGTGAATTAGACAAGAATCAAATTGACGCGACACCAGGTGGAGAACCTCTAATTTGCTACTGGTCAGTAGATGAGGGAGAAGCCTTAGTTCTCCGTGTATATCCGCCTGAGGCTAACTACTGGTCAGTAGAGTTTGGAAGTTATTGGTGGGAAACTCTAGATTATCGATATAGATTATGCAGTACAAACTCTGAGCATGCTGTTATAGAAGATAGTGGCGAATTGCTAATAGTTGTGAGTCATGAAGACCCTCAAATACCGAATTGGCTTGACCCTAGCGGACACAAAGAGGGATATATAACTTTAAGATGGATTGGAAGTAAAGTATATCCAAAACCAAAAGTCACATTGACTGAATTTAGTTCTCTCAAAAAAGAGCTTTTTAAAGAAGTGAAAACAATTTCTGTCGATGAGAGAAATAATCAAATTAAAGATCGTAGGGCAGGTGTCCTGAAAAGATTTAGGATATAGCCAAAGTAATTTGCACCTTGGAATTATTCTTGTTCAAATTTGATAGTTATAGATTATCTAGGTCATATTTTGAGTAAAATCTGGTTCAAAATTGTATTTTATATACTTATAGCTTTTTCAATATTAGCGCTAATTCTCATACTTTGGCTACGTTATGAATTTGCTAAGGTTTCGACAAGCAACCCTATTATTAAAAGCTTTTTTGACGTGTCGGTTAAGCAGCTAAAACAGGGCGACGTAATCCGTCAACCCTGCGAGGAGAGCTACGAATTTAAAAAAGCCTGGTTTGGTGCCACCCATGTGCATACTTCAGCTTCAGCAGATGCTCGAGCATTTGGGACACAGGTGAAAACTGCTGACGCGTATTCATATGGCTCAGGCAAGTCCTTGCAAATCAATGTAGAAGGAAGTCATTTTCAACCACCACTGATACAACGTAACAGAAAACTGGACTTTATGGCGGTCACTGATCATGCGGAATATTTAGGAGAAACCCGCCTTTGTTATGACACGGGTTCCATTGCCTATGATTCTCTCGTCTGTTCGCTATTTAGAGGAGATACTAAACTACCTGTGGATGATACATTACAATCAATGGTTCGATTATTTTCAGCGGTCATCTTTGGCCGAGCAAGACCAATAAGGATATGTGGTAGAGACAGTAAGAGGTGCTTAGAGGAAGCAGATACAGCATGGAAAATAAATCAAATAGAGACTGAGCGATGGAATGATAGTACTCAGAATTGTTCATTCACTACATTCCATGGCTACGAGTACACCCTCGCAGAAGACGCCTCAAATCTTCATCGCAATGTCATTTTTGCTAATTCCGTTGTGCCACAATCTATAATTAGCTCTAAAGAAGCGGGGCGACCTGAAGCCTTGTGGAATTGGTTAAATGAAGTATGTATTGAGGGGAACGATACTTGCGACGCTATTTCTATTCCGCATAATAGTAATTGGAGTAGTGGTCGAATGTGGCCAAAGTATGATGAAACACTTTCAGTCAAGGAAAGACATGATCTTGAGTTGAGGAAAAAGATAGAACCTCTAGCTGAGATAATGCAAGTCAAGGGTGATTCAGAGTGTAGGAATAATCTTACTAGCGTGTTAGGGCAAAGAGATGAATATTGCGATTTTGAGAAACTTAGACCAGTTAATGAGAAAATAATCGATTGTGGAAATACAATCGGCCGCGATGGGATGTTATTACAAGGATGTATCTCTAGACTTAGCTATATACGATACGCACTGATAGAGGGCCTTAGTCAACATAATAAACTTGGATTTAACGCATTTGAAATGGGGATTATCGCTGCTACTGATACGCACTTAGGGGCGCCTAGTGCTGATTCTGAAAGCGATTATATTGGCGCCCATGGCAACGATGTTAATCCACATCATCGTCTGATAGATCAAATCAAAGTGCCGGGAAATATCGCAACTGGATCACCAATCCGCTACAACCCCGGTGGGGTTGCAGGTATATATGCTAAGCAAAATAATAGAGAAGCCTTATTTTCAGCAATGCGCAAGCGAGAGACCTTTGGCACTAGTGGCCCTTATATTGAACCTCGCTTTTTTGCTGGATGGGATTTCCCCAAAGACATTTGTAAGAGTGACTCTCTCCTTAAAACAAGCTATGCAGGGGGCGTGCCGATGGGTTCTATAATCAAAAATATAAATAATAAGACTTCAAGCCCTATCTTTATCGCCAGCGCCATAAGAGACCCCAACGAGGCTTCCACACCATTACACAAGCTTCAGATTGTCAAAGGATGGACCGATGAGGACGGAATGGCTCGTCAACGTATATTCGATGTTGCTGGTGGCGACCTTAAAGCAACTGTCAATACAAGCGATTGCACTCAAGTTGGCACAGGTTACAATCAATTATGCACAACATGGACAGATCCAGATTTTAATCCCGATATTTCTGGGGTCTATTACCTCCGAGTTCTAGAAAATCCAACCTGTAGATGGAGTCAGTTTGACTGTATTGCTATGGATCTAAAGGATAGACCAAAGACCTGTAACGACCCAAATATACCCTCTGTTATACAGGAACGAGCTTGGACTTCACCGATCTGGTACTACTCAGAAGCAGGAATCAAGTAAAAAAATTTCACCAAAACGCTAAAGCAGCTTTTGCATTGGGCGACTGTATGAATCTGGGATTCATTGGACTTAAAAATGTTGTAGCCAATCTCATCAGAAACCCTATTAACAATGATATTAGGTTGCTAAGATCTATATCCTCTCGAAACGCTCCGAAAGTAGCTTGGAATTCTTCCAAAAACTTACCTAAAATCTGAGAAATATTTACCAACGTGAGAACTCAATAAAGAGATCAAGCTTTATCTTAAATGGTCGTTAAATTATCGAGACATTTTTGCTTTGCAAGTCCAAGAACCGATTGCTTCCCATCATAGCTAGTCGATCTGTGGAAGAAAGTAGCAGTGAAAGAAATTCGATTCTATTCTTATTTTTTTGAATGTTAATTTTCGTGTGATTACCCAATCGATCAAAGCTTTACCATATTCCCACTCTCTCTCCATGCTTATATTGGCCCGTCTCTCTAATATTTCCATTAGTGTGAAACCATTCATGTGGACCTTCCAAAGTACCGGCGATATAACATTGTCTCTGCCGAATTTTTCCCTCCGACCCGAAGGTCTCTCATAAACCTTCTTTTAAACCTTTTCCGTAAACACACTGCTCTACAATAACACCAGACACAATATTTTTAACAAGCCCCTCAATGATGGACCCATCGATCTTGTGGTGAGCCACACCATCTGAATACATCACGTAGTGATAAGGAATATAGTCAGCACCCAATCTGATCATATTGGAGCCCTTAAGTACTAGAAAATTAACCTAGAGATTTATATTCAAATCCGATCATATAGAAGTTGAATATTCCTCATCCAAAAAATCTCCTATAGCATTAAGCCCATTTTGAAAGGATTCCTTCCTTCCATAACCGATCCTGAAGTGGTTTGGAGGAGTGCTTGCCAAAGGAGATTCATAGACTGATCCGGGCAATAAAAAAACTCCTTTCTTTCTTAGCAGATCACGACAAAATTTCTCTCCTCCACCCGGCCCGATAAATTTTGGGTAAGCAATACATCCACCTCTCGGTCTTAGCCATTTGAATAAATTCGGGTAAGAAAGAAAGAAAGATTCGAGCTCCTCAATATTTTTTCGCAAATATGTTTGATTTTCTTTTAAAATCTTTTTACGCACCTTTAGCGCAATTAACGCTAACCTTTCACTAGAAGCGCTATTTGTAATGGAAAGATAGTGCTTGTATCTTGAAATTTCATCCAACAACTCTCTATTTTGTGCTGCTAACCATCCTATACGTAAACCTGGCAAACCATATGCTTTTGACATAACGCCTAACGAAATTCCTCTTTCATAAATATCCGCAACCTGGGGTAAGCGATCCTCGTCATTCAACTCAACTCCACGAAAAACCTCATCAGAAAAGAGAATTAACCCATTACGTCTACAAATCTCTATAAGGCTAAATAAATCGTCCTTAGACATGATCATTCCATCAGGATTATGAGGGTAATTTATGGATATAAGTTTTGTATTTGATTTAATACTATCTTCTACTTCTTGAAGATCTAAGCGCCAAGCGGCTTCAAAATTTAATCCTATTCCTGTCACTTCACAGATGTCGTCAGCAACCGATTCAGCGGACTGATAATTTGGTACGGGAACAATAAGATGATCCCCAGGAGATAATAGCACCCTCATGGCCGCATAAATCCCCTCAGCAGCACCTGCGAAGCAGAGGATATTATCGGCATTTAGATCAGCATAAGTATTAGCTATTACTTCTCGGAGATCTAGGGCGCCCTTTGGTTCTGTATACCCCAACCAGGCATTCTCAAATGCATACCTATCCTGCGGAGTAGCCAACTCTAATAAATCTGATGTCGTCATACTATCTACATCAGAGGCTGTCATATGATGAGCCGCGTTGAACTCCCAATCAGCAAAGTATTCTTCTAGTAGAAAATTACGCAAAGTCATTGTCCTTCAAAATAAACTCTCCTGATTATTACTGCGGCCAAACTTACAAATTATCTTTATCCTAAATAACTGGAGAGACAGGTCGGTGTCGTTTTTGTTTCTCGCTGCTCAATACGAACTTTATCTTCATCTCTTGATGGATCAATTTTACGTGCATAACTTCGACGCCGAGTATTTAAACGAATTATCCCTAAGCGATGGAGTTCCTCGACCCAAGTATCGGATGATCTTGATCTCTGGGAGCGAGGTGGTTCAGTCTGATAAATCTTGAGCAGTTCCTCTCTCATCTCATTAGTAATGTTGTATTCCGTGAAAAACTGATTCCCGGGAAGTCGCAACATACAGGAAATAGGAGTCCCATCTATCTGTTGTTCAATTTCAAATCTCAAATCGGGATGAAGTCCAAGAATTAAATTCCTAGAACTTTCGCTATTCCATAGCTGTATTTGCTCTGCCCAGTCATCTACCTGCATAAAGATTGGCGTGGTCGGATTATGAATAGTTCGTTTGACAATTTCAGTATTCGTAAACTTGTCATTTTTCCATACGTTTATATAGCCAAAGTTCACTGCCGTCAGTCCGGCTTTCCTAAAATTAGCAACCCAACGTTCGAGTTCATTATCAAAGTCCCCAAGAGATTGAGAAAATGGTGCGTGACAATGAGGCACAGAAAAAAGAATTTCATCACGATCAGCAGTGGTTAATATTAATCCTAGAAAAGGAGAAGCCCCCCACCAAGACGACAATTTGGATTCATAGCCACTTATATCGACTAAATCAGTAACAATACAAAGTCGGCCAATATCATTTAAATGCCGACTCGCTCCCTGAATTATTTCAGCTAAAACATTTTCTCCTGTCTCACCACCATCTCGAAACTTCAGGTCTTCTGTGGGGCTAGGGACAAATGGCGGATTGGCTAAAATACAGTCGAATTTTTGTTCCGAAACTGCGTCATAAAGATTACCCTTAAAAACCTCATAGCTATCAATGCCATTTAGCTGAGCATTGAATCGAGAAAATCTGATCGCTCTGGGATTTACATCTACGGCAACTACTTTCTTTGCATATCGGATGGCTGCCAAGCCTTGAACACCCGAGCCGCAGCAAAGATCCAAAACGGTATTGACTGGCGTTCTCGGTGCTGATTGCACTAGGCCAAAGCTATCCATGCCAATATACATGACAGGATCTTCGCTAAGTGTATCCTCTGGTTTCAACATATATCTATGATCTGTGGCTATTAATAATCCATCGACACAGAATAGATCCACTCCTCCCGAATATTCATTCTCAGTCTCTATAATTAAGCCAAGTGCTAACATTAATGTCACATCATCCTTAGAGAAGATATGTCTTAATCTATCCTTTGATAGCGAGGCTCTTAATTGAAATATACGAATCAGATCTCCCAACTCATCTTTATCCAATAAAAACCGGTCATAATAGGATAACTTTGTTGGTTCTATACTTTGTAAAGATTCGACCGCTAGCCGCGCACATATCTCATCCTCCGAATAACCAACTTCGATAATTTTTTTCCTCAGTTGTGAAAGTTCTACACTCAAATTGAAGTTGTTATGTTTAAACTGACCTAAGGTCTCTTGAGAGTAATCAACACTACTTACTTGATCTCCATCAGCAACTTCTGAGTACCAATCGGTATCAATTTCTATTTCAAATTTTTCAGAAACCCGGGTCATCTCGGCTATAAGCGTTTTCACTTCTGCGGGGGTAGCCCCTATTTTCAATCGAAGACTCTCTAATATTTGAGACGGCTTGTTACCCAATACCAATAAGAGTTCTAGCTGCTCTGATGAAAGTGCTAGCTCATTTTGACGTCCTGTCTCATCTACTAAAACAGAACCATTCCATGGATCCAAAATTAATGTGGCATTTGGCCCTAGCTGCGTTCTTATTTTTGAAACGTAAGGTGAATCATTAAATAACTTACTTGTCTCCTTAAATCTTGCTCCGACCTCCGAGAGTTCTTTAAGCTCTGCATCGCTCCAATTTCGGCTTGGTGAAATTTTAAACAAGGCGGAATCAAGCTCCGACATAAGTTCGCGAACACTTTGCTGACCAGCGGGTAATCCTTGTGGCATGATCGGATCTGGCAAACCAATGATATGCTCCGTATAGCCCTTAAGTTGACCTTGCTTGCTAATAAAACGATCCTCCAAGGCTAGAAAATCTATGTCTGTTCTCAAGAATGTTTCTAAAGCCTCACCTGGTGTCTCAACAATCGGTTGTCCCGCTACGTTAAAACTAGTATTGAGCAAGACAGGGGAACCACCACGAATACTCTCTACCTCTAAACATAATTGATAAAAAAAAGAATTTTGATCTTTGGTACAAGTCTGGATTCTTCCAGTACCATCTTCATGAGTAATAGCAGGGAGAGATTCTTTGAATTCATCTCGAATTGGTGCTACTAGTAGCATATATGGCGAGCTCGCGGAAAGTTCAAACACTTCATTAGCCCTATCTAAGGGGACAAATGGTGCAAATGGCCTAAATGCTTCACGAAATTTCACACGCGCGTTAACAACATCTTTCATCCTTATAAAAGCTGGATCCGCCATTATAGATCTGTGTCCCAGCGCCCTAGGACCAAATTCAGAACCACCTTCAAACCTAGCAATAATATTTCCTTCGGACAGTGACCGCGCAACTCGCTCTATCATATTGCTTGGCGATAACTTTTCTACTTCTATAGACTTCCCATACAGGGAAATCGCCGAGTCAACGTCAAAATCACTGTAAGATCGACCTAAACAGGCGGAACCTAGCGGCTTTCGTTTCACTTTTTTTGCTGACTGAGAGTATCCCCACAAAGCACACCCGGCAGAAATACCATTGTCGCCTGCTGCCGGAAAAACAAAAATATCCTCCAGCGAACATCTTCGAAAGATTTTGTAATTCGCCACCGAATTTAAAGCGACACCTCCCGCTAGACAAAGCTTTCTTATACCTGTCTCTCCAACTGCATGACTAACTAAATCACAAAGAATATTTTCTAATTCAACCTGCACCTTATATGCAAGATCAACTAGCCAAGCTCTAAAATAAGGCTTACCTGAGTCTGTATCGTAACGCTTCTTTAAAGCCATGATTTCTAGAAAAATATCATATGCGGACATCTCTATATGATATGAGCCAGACTCCCTTCGAAACCAACTTTCCCAGTTTTTTTGAAGCCCTCCGTATGCTGATAGCCCCATGAGTTTTCCTGCCTCTGGAAAGCTCAATCCAGTGGGAAACACTGTGACAAATCCGGCGAGTCGCGTGACCGTTTCATAAATAAAGCCTAACGTGGACATAGCAGCCAAGTGCGAGGGTATAAGTTCCCTGTGAATATGCTTTAGTTCTGATCCTCTACCGTGGTAAAGCGTATAAGACTCTGTACACCTTCCAAATTCATTAAAAAAAGTAGAGCCACTCGCATCTACAACTAGAATTAAAGCCTCATCAAAATGACTCGGGAAAAAGGCTGAGTAAGCATGGGCTAGGTGATGACTCGGTATAGTAAGAACTTTTGAGGAAATATCCCTAGGAAACTTACTAGCGACGATTTCCGGAGCATAATCGATACCGGGCATATTAGGAGTAATAGTTTCGACATCATCCAATGTAATGTCCAAATGATCAAGGCAGGATGCTATGCTCTCACTCGGTATTTGAATTTGTCCCATAGAGCCCGGAGACTGGAGCATAAACCCTACACTGTGCTTCACGCGATCTAACCGCTCTTGCTCGACCGCCATGACAATCTCTCCATCTTTAACTATCGAGACTGAGCGATCATGGCCAAGATTAATTCCTAGATGATACATAATGATTCTCCCAAGTAGCTGGTCCAGATATTAAGAAATCAAATATAAGTCTATTATAAAAACGAAAGAAATAATGCTTATCGAGTAAGGAGAGATTATCTGGAATCAGCATAGAGATGAATTCTTTCAGCTAGAAATAATAGGTGACTTGTAAACGAAGAAAATCTTCATTCCTGAGTGGGTAAAGTATTCTGTCTTGCTCCTCTACGCTAATCTGAAATCTGGCCTCGAATGAGAGTTTTAGTTGGTTTGATAAACGACGTTCAGCCTCAAGGAATAGTGCCATAGAGGAAGTCTCTAGATCATAAATAGTACCAGCCAAAAGCACAGTGGAATCTGTATCATTTGCACTCCATCGCAAACCAAGTCCGATGTCATTATTGAATAAGGTCGGCGCCTCTAATTTTCGCTCATCCCACATATATTCAACGACGATCCCTAGGTCTGAAAACGAATGAAATATCCCGTAATAAGTGTATTCAAAGCCGGCTACTAAACGTCCTATACTCGTTGAAACTTCTGACTGTTTTAGCGCTTCGAGTTTTAAAAGCCAGGAATCAAGAGTCGCTTGGATATCTACAGAAAATTGCTCTCTCTGGGGATAGTAGGGAACGATAAGATCCGCTATTAAATTTTCTTTTACTAAAAGAGGTTCTCTTGAAGTTCCTTTAAAATACGATAATCCAAGATCCCAAACATCAAAACTATTATTATATCTGAACGCGAAGTCATGATGATCTCTTCCGTCTGAACTCTGATAAAATTCTCGACTCGTGTCCACTAAAAAGTCTGCCATTGGCCTACCGTCTGACTCAGAAAAATTTCTCGGTTTAAATTCAGGCATAAAAAAACCAGTGAAAGTACCTATTTTTGACACATAACTTGCCCGCATCATCGTTTGACCGAGCTTTTGCTCTCCATCCACACTCTCCACAAAATCAGTCTGATTAATGATGTCGACCAAATGGACAAATTCAGCAACACCCCAAAATACCTTGTCAACACCAAGAGTCAGTTCAAAATCTCCGTTGACGTAGCGGTATTTAGCCTCTCGAAGATCACCATGGCTGCGGCGAGAATCACCACTATCTCCTCTTACAAACGTCTTAATAATCAGCGCATGTTTATCATTATCACCATAGATTCCAAGTTCTATTAGTGAGGAGATAGAAGCGTAGTTGTTTCGGGCCTGATCGTAAAAAGATTCATGAAAAAAACTTCTCAACTCGAATTCAAATTCTCCCTCTATATCAAGATCTACCCCATAGAGGTCGTGCACATAAAAGCAGAACGCTATTAAGAACGCGTAACTCCTCATGATAATTATCTCGTTCTTTTCAAACTATTTTGACTAAAGTCTTTTTCGGTTAGGCCGGTTTGAAATTCGTAATCAGTCCACTTTAGTCGTGTAGTCTTGTTGCTGACGTGGTTCACCATGTAGAGATCATGCGCTCGCCAATATTTTTCTAAGTAGAGGCGATATTCTGAGAGCGTAAGGGTTTTTAATAATTCATTTTTTCGATCATAAAAATCCACTTTAACTAGTTGGTAGTCAGTAGTTTCTGTCCATGCGACCATGCGAGTATATCCAGAATATTTATAGAGAGGTTTTCTCTGAACGACATGGCAAGTTCGATCACCGCAGGGTTCGTCGCGAAGCCATGTATATGAATATTTTCCAACTTCCTGACTTGAGAAATCCTCAAAGGCGAATTCTGAACCCATAAAGGGTCCCGACTTATTTGTGGAAGAGATTCTTTTTACTCTCTTTAGGGCTGGTAAAAAAAACCATTGATCGTCAGGATCTAAGATGTGGGCATAGGTAAGCAACGCTGCCCCCTTGATATCACGAGGCTCATCAAAAACAACCAAGTTCCAATCGCCATCTTCGATATTCTTATTCTCCAGGGTGTTCATACGCAATCTTCGGCTACTGACGTCACCATTTTGGTTGGTGAGTATCATTTCCATATGGCTTTTTGTGTCCGTAAAACCAAGATTACGTCGATCCATTTCCTTAGCGATCGCAGCTCCAAGAGCGGATGGTTCACTTGCCGAAGGCAACTCGATTGAGTTTGCCAAGGATGAAAGAATCCAAAGATTAAATAAAATGAACCAATATACGGCTGCTTTCATCGGTGTTATCTCCTCAAAAATTAAAACGCTCTTAAGTCAGGTCTGTGAAGTTTTCTTATCAAAAAGCAGTAAAAGTGGCGGAAGTAGAAAAAAATCTAGGACGAGTGCCGCAGCTATAGTCATCGCAACAATCAAACCCGTCATCGCATTGATGAAAAATGGAGACGTTGATAGCATGAGGAAACCTAGGATTAAAATAACGCTTGCGATTGCAAGTGCGGCGCCAACAGTAGAAAAACTATATCGAACTGAATTTATAGAATCATACTGAAGGTTCATCCTCGCATATTGATATTTGGATAATACGTGCACAGTAGCGTCTACAATTAGCCCAATCGCTGTTGCTACTACGAAGCTAGTCCACAAGCCAACATAGTCATTGAAGATAGCAAAAACTCCTATTGCAACAATAGGTGGCGTCATGTTGGGAATAAGACTGATGATTCCCAAACGGAGACTTCTTAAGGTTATAAAAAGACAAAGAGAAATTAGCAGAAAAGCGTATAAAGTTCCTTTCATCATCGCCTGAAAATTTCGCTCACCGATATAAGTAAACATCACTGCCTGTCCAGAAGGCTCA
>MDTB01133978.1_pt1 | contig 13406 bp, 13 predicted proteins | sample 811161 | NCBI WGS metagenome assembly MDTB01 (sample SAMN05326650, study PRJNA326480) | marine metagenome | isolation source: seawater | place: Mediterranean Sea | collected 2009
AAATCTATTTATAATAGTTCCAAAAATTTCATCGTAATTAAAAATTGTCTTAAGTCTTTCATCAATTTTGGTTTCCTCTGTCTCAATTCCATAAACAGGGCCTTGCATTAAATCTGTTACTCGTAAATTCCAAATCCGTACTCCGAACCATAATAGATCTGTATCCATAATTTTTGAAGTGTGATATATTGAGTTTGCTTGACGTGGGTATAAAAATTTTTCTTTCCGTCCTTTATGCTCAATTTCAATCCAACCCTCTTCAATATCAATATTTGGTGTTCCATATTCACCCATAGTTCCAATCTTAATCATATGCGTATCACGAGAATAGTCTCGCAGAGCCCACATTAAATTATTTGTAACTCTTATATTGTTAGCTAATGTAATATCAGCCTTTTTATAATTTATTAGTGAATATGGTGCTGAGGGTTGTTCAGCGAAATGAATAATTGTTTCTGGAATTTCAGAAAATTTATTGTTTATACACCATCTATACTCAATATTGCCATTAAACAATCCTCTTAAAACTTCTGCATCAGCCAAGTCACCAATTACAACTTTAATTTCTTTTCCAGTTTTTTCATGCCAAATTTTAGCCCTTTCTATAAGAGTTGGCACAGGATAAAGCATACCTGTATCTAATTCCTTACATGCATTTCTACGAAAATAATTATCAACAACAGTGACTTCATGACCTTTATTAGAAAAGTACATTGCTGAAGGCCAACCTAGATAACCATCTCCTCCTAAAATTAGAACATGACTCAAGATTTTAGATCCTTATCAATTGGCAGATAACTTTTTGCTATAGATTGATCTGGTTTAATTAAAAGATTATTCTTTGATAGAATTTTTTTTATATTTTGAATGCTTAATTTAGTTTCTTTATTAGATACATACACTTTGTTAATCTTTATTGATTGAATATCTTTATAATCGTAAGCAATCTTTTTATAAACACCTTTGAAAGCTGGAGTAACACTGAAAAAGTCTTTTAATTCTATTGATCTTCTAACTTCTTCTTCATTCATTAATTCCTCATAAATTTTTTCTCCTGGTTTTTGACCAATCTTTTTAATTTTAATTTTGTTTATATCAAAACCATACTTTGGAGCTAGTAACTCTATCATAGCTTTAGCTAAATCTGGGATACTTACTACAGGCATTTTAGTAATAAAAACTTCTCCTCCCTTTGCTTTAATTGAACTATTAATCACAAGTCTTACAGCTTCTTCAATACTCATCACAAATCTTGTCATTGCTTGGTCTGTTATGGTTACAGGACCACCATTTATAATTTGGTTATGAAAAATTGGAACTACCGATCCACGAGAGCCAAGTACATTTCCAAACCTGGTTGAGGCAAAAATAGTCCCTTTATTATTATGTTTTGTACTATTTGCTGCTGTTATTAGGCGTTCTCCCATTAATTTAGATGTTCCCATAACATTTGTTGGATTTACAGCTTTATCTGAACTTGTAAAAATTACTTTTTCAATATTATTTAAATGTGCGGCTGAAATAACATTTTGAACTCCAATAACATTTGTACGAATAAATTGCTCTGGAGACCGCTCTGACAAAATTACATGTTTTAATGCTGCTAGATGAAAAACAATGTCTATACCTTTAAATTTATTATTTAAGTCTTCCAAATTTTTTATATCACTTACAAAGAAAGTTACATTTTTAAAATTGATGTAGGCTTGATCAAGAAAAAAAATACTGTTTTCATTATTATCAATACCAACAACTTTATTTGGGGAATATATTTTATTTGTTAGCAAATGTCGGATTAGTTCACTGCCTACTGAGCCACCAGCACCTGTAACTAAAATATTTTTACCTTCAAACAATTTTTTCATCTTTAAGAACTTTTTATATAACTTATTTAATTTTAATAAATTAAAAATGTAAATTAATCTTCTTTAAAAACTCTTTATTCTTGCGGTAAATTTTAATATTAAAACTAGCATCCAAAAAGAGGCTGTCATTCCAGATATAAATGTTATTGAATTGATTAAATCACCTCTCATCAAAAAAAACACAAGGCCAAACAAAAAATAATAATAATAAAGGAATAAACAATCTTTATTTAATCTCTTTAAATTCCAAGCAACACGGTCCAGGTTACCTAGTAAAATACCTAAAAATAACATAAATATTAATGAACCCATTAAACCAAAATTAACATATCCTTCTCCAATAAATGGCATTGAAATGCCTGCAAAAACATAATCCATTTTGTGAGCTAAGCTTGATCCTGATCCTATTGGTTTATCTTCCCAAATAGATCTTGGTATAAAAAAAAGTAACGCACCTTTAAGCTGACTTCCATATGTGACAAAATCTACTTCAATCGTTCTAACAAAATTTTGATAAGCATCAAAATGGCTTTCTTTCAACCAACTCCAATCAATTTTAAAATTAAATGTATCATAACCATCCCAAGATCTAAACTTATCCAAAAAAGGAAAAACTATAAATAAACCACCTATTAAACTTGTTTGCATCATATATGGTTTATCCCAGAGTTTAGTAAAAATAATTAAAAATGGAATGTAAAGAGTTGCAGTTTGCCAACGAGCAATTCCAGTAGGAGAAACCAAAAAAATTGATATTAATATTAAAATACAAAGAACAAATGAATTAACCATTTTTTGTTCACTATTAAATAATGGACTATTTTTTTTTAAGTAATAAATAAATATTACCAAAAGTATTATTGGCATAGGTCTTATAAACTTTGAATAAAAAAGATATTCAGATCTTCCTTTCGAAAAGTCAAATACCGTAAAAAAATAAGAACCTTCGCCTCTAGTACTCCAGAACAATAATGCTTTTATATCAAAATTCCACTTATTCAAAATTACATATGAAATAATAAAAAAAATAAAAAAAAAAAAAATATTTATTTTTTTAATATCAGGTAGAGAATTTACAATTTTATCAAATAAATTAAGTTTTAAAAAACTGCCAAAGACAAAGAAAAACATTCCGGCTAATATAATAATATTTGCTTTTACTTTATCTAATGTATCAAACTCAGACTCTTTTCCCCAAATTATGTTATTATTTACCTCGTTCATTAATGGTACAACTCCAAAAAATATAAATACAAATATAAATACCATTTTAAGAAGTGAATATGATCTTAATGGAAGAATAAACATTCCAACAAAAGAAGATATTAAAACTAAAAGATTGGTAAAAAAAAATAAATTATTACTTGGAATACCTATAACATAATAAAAGACAATCAAAATTAACGGCATAAAAAGTATGGGGAAAAAAAGTTTTGAGTTAATCATTTAATCTTTAATAAAATAACAATTAAACCGTATAAATGCATTATAATTTGTTTATAAATAATTATTTTTGATATTCGACAAGATAATATTTAATAAATTTTCCATGGTATATGTTTACTAGCTTTTTTAGGATTTGTGATTATTAATTCTAAATATTCTGCTCCAGCATTTGCACCTAAACATTTCGCCCATTTTGCAATTTTATGTCTCTTTTTTAGATTTAATTTACCTGATTTATATTGTCTTCTTAACATATTAACAAGAGCAGTTTTATGATTAGGAGAGAATACACCTCCAAATCCACTTGCTTTTACTACAACAGAAGATCCGCAAGTATTGCTACAAATTACAGGTGTGCCAACCATTAATGACTCGGAAACGACAGCTCCCCAACCATCAAAACGACTTGGTAGAACTAAACAATCGCTTTGCCTTATTATTTTTGAAGCTTTTGACATAGGAACAACGCCAAACCATTTCACTTTTCTAGGAATTATAAATTTTGCCAGCGATCGTAAGTAATTTTCCTCTGGTCCTTTACCCACAAGCCAAAGTTCAATATTGTCTAACTTTAATTTTGCGATAGCTTTAATTAAATTATCTACATTTTTTCGTTTAATCAAATTTCCAACATAAACAAATCTAAATAAAGAATTTCTTTTTTTTTTAAACTTTTTAGATAAATGATTAAATTTATAATCTTTAAGAAAATATGCAAAAGAAAAAACGCGACTTGATTCCATACCTCTTTTGATAACCCATGAAGGAGTATTTTTTCCAATAGCTAGTACTCCAGTTAGATAGTTTCGCCAACGTAAAAAAAGGAGTCGGTAAAGTATTCGCTTAAATACTCCATGCCAACGAGTATCATCGACTGTTTCCATTATAACCAAATGTTTAATATTTTTTTTTCGCAACACATTTTGTGCAATTTTAATAAGTCCATTACCTCTTAAACCTTGAGTAAAATGTACTGAGTTACTAGGAACCTTTGATGCAAGACGAATAAAATCTGCTTTATTTGAGGCTAAAATAAGTTTTGCCTTTCCTAAATTAGGGTTTTCCCAACCTTGTTGTGAGCGCTCCTTAAATAATCCATGATTTGCAACATAAAATACTTTGAAACCACGGTTAGATAAAGCTGCAGCAAGAGCTCCTATGTGAGGACTAAACATTTCAATCCAAAACCAAATTGAAATTTTTTTTTTATTCATGAATTAATAAACATTTAACTTATAATCTTTGAATTCATAAAAGATAATAGTTTATTTTTTATTAATATATGCTTTCTTTAGTCTATTTATTAAATTAACTATACTTCCACGTTTATAATACCAGAACGCACGTCTTAAACGGAAGTAAATTCTTTTTAATTTTCCAATTGATTTGTATTTGTCTAAATAATGATATTTTTCACTAATAATTCTTTGTTCTGATATAACATTTGGTATCATTCCTGCTGATTTTTGCCCTTTATATCTTCGAAATGCTCCAAAAATTTCAGGGGTTCTAACAAACGATTTTTCCCCTTCATTAATACCAAATTCAAGTATCATTTGATAATCCATGGTATTATGAAGATTAACTTGAAATCCCGAAAAATGATTATGAACAGATTTATGCCAAAACATTGATTGAGCGTTTAAATGAAAACCCTCATACTTGAAATGGTTCAAATTAAAATCAAATGCATGAAAATGCTCAATTATAGAATCTTGAATATCAATAGATAGCCAGTCTCCAAAAACAATTTTTTTATCTTTATTTTTCTCAAATATTGAAATAGCTTTTTTGAAAGTATTTGGTAAATATATATCGTCTGAATTTAACCATCCATAAATTTCACCTGAGCAATACTTAAAACCTTTATTTAAAGCATCACTTTGACCTTGATCTTTTTCTGAAATCCAAAAAGTAATATTGTCTCCAAATTTTTTTATTTTATCAACCGTTCCATCATTCGAACCACCGTCGATAATAATCAGTTCAAAATTTGGATAATCTTGGTTTAAAATTGATAAGATACTTTTTTCAATAAATTGAGCTTGATTATAAGTTGGCATCACTATTGAAATTTTGGGATAATTGTTTATTTTACTAACAATTACCTGCTCATTTAATTCCGTCAGAAAACTGTTGGGAAAATAATAATTACTCATATTTTTTTCCCTGTACCTAATGTAAAAGAATTTTTTCTTGAAATTCGTCTTTGAATTTCGACAAAGTTTCTAAGATATAAAATATTACTACTAAATAAAGAAGTAGATCTTGATATAAATTTACCTTCTAATGATTTCAGTTTGTGTTTTAATGGATCATATTCGAAATTTTCAAAACCCTTGCTTAAAAGCAATTTATGAATATCAATATCTTCTATACCATATCTCAGACCACTATTATTTAGCTCCAAAATAATTGCAAGAAGGGAAGGGTTATTAATTACATTTTCTGCTCCACTGAGAACTTGAGACTCATATCCTTCTACATCAATTTTAATCACTGTAGGGTGTTTTTCATTCATAACATTATCTAGTCTTAAAACATTTACTTCTATGGATTGTAGATTTTCATCATTTTTTGGTAATACATGATTAAGTATATCTAAGTTTGAAGTAAAATGGATAGTGCCATTTTGATCTGACATTCCAATATTTATCGCATTCACTTTATTATCTAATTCATTCACTTTAATATTTTTTTGCAACTTTAAAAAAGTAGAAGGTATTGGCTCGATAGCCAAAACATTTACACCTTCGCAAGATCCAGCCAAAATTGAGTATGATCCAATATTGGCTCCAACATCAACAAATAGATCACCAGGCTGTAGCAAGTGTAATAAAAAACCCATATCTTTATATTCACGTAATCCACAATACCATTCGCCGGTAGCGCCAACCGTACCACGATTTGCAATTAGACAGGTCCCATTTACAAATGGAATTAGTACAGGAGCATTAAAAATTCTTGATACAATTTGCCAGCTTATTACTCTCCAAATAGCCCCCAAGCGATTTCTTTTATTAAGAGGATGAAACCATACGAACTTAAATAAGAGAAAGAATTTTTTAAACATTTTTTATATTAGTTATAAGTATAAGTTCTGAATATAATAAACAAATATAGTATTAATTTTAGTTTCACTAGTGAATTGCAAATATAGTTCCATTAATTTAATTTATCAGATATATACTCTAATTAAATAAACTTATTATTGTAATTAAATAAACTTATTATTGTCAGTGTTCAAAAAGTTTTTTACGTATCAGGTATTTTTGGTAATTTTTTTATTCTTTATTTTATCCATACTGTTTGGCTCTTTATTAAGACACCACTATCTTGGTGGAAAAAAATTACAATCTTTACAAAACATTGCAGTTTTTTTTGCTGAAATACCTGGAAATATTAAACAAATGGTAGACTCTAAATCTTTAAATCCCTCTAAACCATCAATATTAATCAAACATAAAGAGAAGAAAAAATTTGAAACTTTTAAACAAAAAAAAAGAGATGCTCTTTTAATATTACCTAGATACGATCATAGTTTAAGTAGATCAATAATTGACATAATAAATTTAAATAATTTTGAAGTTATTCATACCTATAAACCAGATTCGCATAAAATAACTGAGCAGGTTAAGAATACAGAGGAATTTCCAAGAATTAAAATTGACCATTCTCCAATCAGAATTGAATATCCACATCCATTAATTTTAGATGATGGTTCACTTATAAGTTATTTTGGTCCACTATTTAAGATAGGATTTTGCTCTGAATTTAATTGGGTCAATGATGAGGAAGAATTTCATCATAGTCAAATGTTTGATCATGAAGGAAATATTTGGGTAGGTGGCCATATGAACCCAAAGTCAAAATATGTTAAGAAATTTTATTTAACAGATTACGAAGACGACTCAATAATTAAAATCAATATAAATGGAAAAATACTTTTTAATAAAAGCGTTACAGAGATTCTTATTGAAAATGGAATTATTCCAAACAATTTTGCATTCAATTCATATTTGTCAAAAGAATTTGACCCTATACACTTAAATGATATTGAACCAGTATTTAGTGACACAAAATATTGGAAGAAAGGAGATGTATTCATAAGTATAAGAAATCAATCTTCTGTAATTCATTACAGGCCTAAAACAAATCAAGTAATTAATTATATAACTGGTCCATTTGCTCAACAACATGATGTGGATATTATATCAGAAAAAGAAATTTCGATTTTTAATAATAATAATTTTCTTACTGATAATCAACATTCAGAAATTTTAGTCTATAATTTTGAGACGCAAAAATTTACGAAATTATTTAATAAAAAGTTACAAAATGAAAACTTTAAAACACCAACTGGAGGACTATCGCATATCTTTAAAGATGGAGCATTATTGGTTGAAGAAATAGACCATGGACGAATTATTTTATTTAATAATAAAGGCGAAAAAGAATGGGAATTTATAAACAAAGACATAAATGGTAATATTGGACTTGTCCAATGGAGTAGAGTTATCGAAGATAAATTATTTATTGAAAAATTTAAATCTTTAGTAAAGAATACGACATGCATATTTTAACCAAAATAACCATCATACTTTTTTTCTTAACTAGCCCATCTTATGCATATTTAGGTCCTGGCGTTGGTGGAGGAATGATAGCAGCAACAATTGGAGTTATAATTGCAATTCTTGCAGCAATTTTTGGTTTAATTTGGTTTCCAATAAAAAGGCTTTTAAAAAAAATAAGACATAAAAAAGAAATTAAGCAAAATAAAATTGATTAATCAATCATTACTAATTTTTTCAGTGATCATTATTTATGAATTTTTTAAATACATAAAATTACAAACTATTATCATAATAAACTTCAATATTTATAAAAAATTAATTGGACTATATAAATTTAAAAAAGCTTCTGATAACAGAAAAGAAAAATTAATATTTAATTATTCAAAATTATTATTTACTAATTCTATAAAAATATTTGCAATTTTATTATCAATATTGATTTTTTTTTATATTTTAGGTTTATTATCAAAAACATTTTTAAATTTTGTTATTTCTATCTTTGGTATAATTGAAATAAGTGCTATTTTTGTAATATATCATTCGATAAGAAAAAAGATTAATGCAAAATTATAGCAATATTCAAAAGTTTTTACATGACCTAGTGCTAGGTAATCAGATTATTAATAAATCGATTTTTGAACTTGAAAAGATTATTTATTTAAAAAAAAATGAAATTAAAATAAAGTCACATGTTTTCATTACCGCTCTTCCTAGATCAGGTACTACAAGTTTATTAAAATTTTTATATTCATCAAACGATTATGCTTCATTAACATATAGATACATGCCATTTATACTTTCACCTAATCTTTCAAAATTTTTTATAAAAAAAAAAAAGACAGTAAAAGAAAGATTGCATGGAGATGGAATAACTTACGATATTAACAGTCCTGAAGCACTTGATGAAGTTTTTTTTAATAATAATAAAGAATTTATAAAAGAGGAGTTTGTTAATTATATAAAACTAATTTTATATTCAGAAAAAAAAGGGAAATATTTAAGTAAAAATAACCTTAATTTTAAAAGAGTAAATTTAATTAGTTCATTACTTCCTAATTCTAAATTTTTAATACCAATAAGAGAACCTTTACAACATGCGTATTCTCTTCTAAATCAACATCATAACTTTAGTCAATTGCAACAGAAAGATGATTTCATTAGACGATATATGAATTATATTGGTCACAACGAATTTGGTCTAAATCACATATCGTGGAATAGTCCAATTAATTTTAATGATTTTAAAAGTATAAATTATTGGCTAGAACAATGGTGTTTATTTTATCAAAATATATTACTTAACTATAAATCATACAAAAATTGTTTTTTTATTATATATGAGCATTTATCCAATCAAAATTATGTAAAAATGCTATTAGAGAAAGTTGATTTGAATAATATTGAAAATTTAAATTTAAGTTATTTTAAAAATTCTAATAATGAAAACTTAGATATAGATTATTCTAAAAAAACCTATGAGCAAGCAAAAGAAATATACATGACTTTTAAAAATAAATTTCCTTATAATAATTTTTAATTATTAAATTATTTCCAACAATCCCTTCGTGACCTAAAATTTTCAATTATATTTTTTAAAACATTTAAATTATTATTTTTTGTTATTAATTCATTATATCTAATTTTTCCTTTACTTATCATATCATCACGTAGTTCATTAGAACTTAACAATTTTTTTAATTTTAAAACAAGACTTTGAGGATCATTCAAATCCACCAATAATCCAGCATCACTTACTTGATCCCTCAATCCTGGCAAATCAGAATATATTACTGGTACATTTAGTTTAAATGCCTCTAAGGGTGGAATATTTGTTGGTCCAAAATATGTTGGCATAACAAGTGCTACTGATTGTGAGTATAAATAATTTATTTCTTCATTAGAGACAAATCCTGTGAATCTAACTTGATTTTCCAAGTTAAACTTTTTAGTCATTTCTTTAATATAAGATAAATTTCCTTGATCAGAACCAGAAAAAATAGCACCAAGTAAAATAGAACTTTCATTTTGTAAAATATTTAATGCTTTAAGAATATATATGTGATTTTTGTGTGCCCAAAACTGAGCGGGATAAAATATATAATCATATTTTAAATTATATTTTTGTTTTATATCTATATATTTATTTTCTTTATTATTAGATCTAGATCTTACAAATTCAATGGTTGGAGCTGGCTCAATTGGAAAAACATGTACTCTTTCTTCATCAAGTCTATATCTATAAATAACATTTTTTTTTCCTAATTCAGACTCTGTCAAAACTGCAACGGCTCTTGCTAGATTGTTCTGAAGTTGTTTTTCTCTAAATTCAAATATTCGATTATTTTTTACTTCGGGAAATTCTGGGTTATCTCTATGACACAAATCAAATAACGTGAAAATATAATTTATATCATGCAGATAATTAGTTAGATAACTTTGTGAAATAAAGTACACTAAATCAACTTTTTTTTCTTCCAAAAATTTTTCAAAATGTGACTTTTTAAAAAATATATTTATCAGTCTAAATATTAAAATTGATGATGCCTCTCTTAATCTCATCAGTAAACGCAAAAAAATATTTGGATTGTATAAAAAACATTTCAAACCATAATTGTCTAAGATTTTTAAATTTTCTTTTTTATTTGTTATTATTTTCACTTCAATTTCATCAGAAACCAGTTTATTTGCTAAAAGAATATTATTAAGTGATTGTTGAAAATTTCCTCCTGATTCAATTGTGTGATCAAAAAAAACAGCTAATATAAATTTTTTCATTTAAAATAATATTGCTAGTTGCTTATATAATAACTTACAAAATTTTATTTTATTCAAATTTAACCAGAAAAATTTTAGAAAATATTATAAATTTAAATAATTTAATTATATTATAAATTTTTTTTTCTATCAGTAAATTTAAATATTTTTAAAATTAATCGATGATTATTTGCATTATTTTGCATTAAATGTTAATAAACAAAGTTTTTTATGTGCTTTAACATCATAATTTTATTTAATGTTTTTAGAGATTTAATAAACTTTTAAATATAAAATTATGATAAGAACTACTTGCAGATTATGTTCAGGCAAAAATCTTTATAAATTTTTAGATTTAGGATTACAACCACCATCAGATCAATTTTTAGAAAAAAAACAATCAAATAAAAAAAGTGTTTTTTATCCCTTAGCGGTAAACACTTGTAGATCATGTGGATTTAAACAGCTTACTCATGTAGTTGATCCCAAAATATTATATCAACAAGATTATCCATATGAGTCAGTTTTAACAAAATCAGGATTAGGTCATTTTTATGAATTTGCATTTTCTGTTAAAAAAAGATTTAAACTTAACTCTGATGATTTAGTAATTGATATAGGTAGTAATGTTGGTGTTCTGTTAAATTTTTTCAAATCTTTAGGAACTAAAGTGTTAGGCGTAGACCCAGCTTCAAATATTTGTAAAATTGCAAATAAAAGAGGTATTAAAACATTAAATGGTTTTTTTGATAATGATATTTCTAATTTTATAAAAAAAAAATATGGTAAAGCTAAAATAATCACAGGGACAAATGTTTTTGCACATATTGATGACTTATCTGCACTTTTTAAAAATGTAAAAAAAATTTTAGATAAAAAAGATGGAGTATTTATTATAGAGGTTCCACATTTTTTAAATTTATTAAAAGACCTAGAGTATGACACTATTTACCATGAACATTTGTCTTATATTACTGTTAAACCACTAATAAAATTTTTAAAAAAGAGACGTCTTAAAATTTTTAGAATTGAAAGAAAAGATATTCATGGAGGCTCAATAAGAATTTTTATTTCCTACATTAAAAGTTATAAAACTGATAAATCTGTAAATCTAATTTTAAAACAAGAAAAAAATGCAAATTTAAATAATTTAAAAATTCTAAATAATTTTTCTGAAAAAGTAAAAAATAATAGACTCAATTTAATATCGTTGATGAGTAGATTGAGATTAAATAAAAAAAAAATAATTGCTTTGAGTACACCTGCCAAAGGTATGACATTACTTAATTACTGCAAATTAGATCGAGATTATATTGATTTTGCAACTGAAAAATCAAAATTAAAAATTGGAAAGTTTACTCCAGGAGGTAATATCCCAATTTATAATGACCTAAAAATAATTAAGGAAAAACCAGACTATGCTATAATTTTAGCTTGGAACTTTGCAAAAGAAATAATAAATAATAATAGATCGTTCTTAAAAAAAGGAGGAAAATTTATTATTCCAATTCCTAATGTTAAAATAATAAAAAAATAAATTATGAACAAAATTAAATCTAAAGTTAACTATAAAGATAAAAGAGGTATAATTTCTGATTTAATTGAAAAAGAAAAAATTAATGCCATTACATATATTACATTTTACAAAAATAAAATAAGAGCAAATCACTATCATAAAAAAACAATACAGTGGAATTATGTAATTTCAGGAAAAGTTATGTTTGTATCTAAAATAAATGGCAAAATAAAAAAAATTATTGGAAAGAAGAATGATCTTGTTAAAATAGACATAAAAGAACACCACGCAATAAAAGCTTTGAATTTTTCAGAAATACTAGTTTTTACTAAAGGACCAAGGGGAGGAAAAGAATATGAAAGCGATACATTTAGATTAAAAAAAAATTTGATTAGCTAGAAATATTATAAAACCAACTCTCTTATCAACTTATTTTTTTTAACACTACACATGGTCCCCATATATTGTCATTTACTTTTTTACCTGTTTTAAATTCCTCTACTAGTAAGCGTTTAAATCCAAATTTTTTGCTGACATTATCTATTTCAATTATGCTAAAATGTCTTACTGTATGAGTTTCGTTAAAATTTTCAATTTTTCCATCTGCAAAATTTTTAACAAATATATTGTAATTTATTTTAACCAAATTTTTATCAGATATAATTTCTGGTTCAGCTATTCTTGTAATTTCTATTTTTTTGTTAAAAATACGTTTTACCCTTATAGATGGTTTCTGAGAGTTAACAGCTGGTGAATACCAAAAATCAAAAATAAAAAGTCCATCTTTATTCAGATGATCTGCGGCATTTGAAAAAACATTATTTAATTGAATTTCTGTAATTTGATAACTCATAACATGAAACAAAGATAGAATGACATCATAAGTTTTATTCATTTTAGTATTTGTGATGTCACCTTGTTGACACGTAAACCCAGGTACAATTTTTGCTTTTGAAACCATATGTTCACTAAGTTCAATTCCGTGAATTGTATATCCTAATTTAGATAAAATATTTGCATGTTTTCCAGTACCTGAACCAAATTCTAATATCCTTTTAAAATTTTTACCATTTCTGATAATTAAATTGTTTATATATTCTGCTTCGGCAGTATAATCTTTATCATGGTAGAGCTGTTCATAAAAATCGCTAAATTTTTGAAAAATTTTTTTGTTCATGAAATTATTGTATCTTAAAAAATTAAAACCTCTCTAATAAAAGACTTAAAAGTTTTAAATTTAATATGCTTAAT
>MDTB01040238.1_pt1 | contig 13403 bp, 25 predicted proteins | sample 811161 | NCBI WGS metagenome assembly MDTB01 (sample SAMN05326650, study PRJNA326480) | marine metagenome | isolation source: seawater | place: Mediterranean Sea | collected 2009
CCAACTCTCGTCGCCATCTTGCCAGACAACAAGGACTTCATTCTGAAACTTGGCATCTTCTTCGGGGAGTTCATCGACGACCCCCACCATTGTTACTCTGGCTGACCATTCATCAATCAGCCCTACTACGTTACCTATTTGCATATTACCTCCAAATAATGCTCTCGTTTATACCACGGAATGGCTCTGTTTCCACCATTAGAAATCAGACTTATCTGCCCTGCACCGTTGTTATATGTTATTCTTGTTATAAGTCCAACCTCACCCCAATCGGGATGTAGGTTCTTTATCTTTACTAAATCGCCTACTTGCATAATACCTCCAAAATGGTAGGACAGGAGGGACTTGAACCCTCACGGCCATACGGCCAACAGATTTTAAGTCTGGTGTGTCTACCTATTCCACCACTGTCCCTTGTTGTTTTTGTTCTTCTTGTTGTTTCTTTTCTTGCTCTCGCTTGAGCCTGTTATGCCTCCACTGTTGGACGTAAAACCACTCAACTCGTCGTTGTTCTTTGCTCATATTTGCCTCCATTGATAACAGTAATATAACCCGTCTGGTGGAGGCTGTCAAGAAAAAACTTTCACTTTTCTTCAAAAGGCTCAATGTCATTCCAAGTAAGTTTATAGCGTGTGCGTGTATTGTGATTAGGTGTGACGTATATCCACCTATCTCGCATCTCAGTAATGATGCCCAATGACCGCACCCAGCCATCTGCTGGGCGTCCTACAATCCACACAAGGTCACCCACCCGCATCGTGCAACCTACACTTCTTCTTTGATACCGAGCGCACAGGTGCGTTACCGTGCATTAGAAAATAGCAAGCGTGTGACACGTCAACCACCAGATATACCTTGTTTTTTATGTAAGGCGCACACTGTCTCCATTGATAATCAAAGTCCACTTCCACAAGGTCACCTATGTTTATTTTTTTCATTACGTTTCTCCATTTTCTATTAGTGTAACACGTCTTGGTCAACTTGTCAAGCAAGTTTTCTTAAATCAACTTCATCACAGAGGCAGTGTTGCTGTAACTTTTGGAACCACACAAGGTTCTCCCAAGAACACCACTCACCATTCCAGTTTCTCGATAGTATTATTCCTACACCGAGATTGTCGAAAGAGTGCCTTATATCCCAACTTTCCTTGAATATGACCAAATCTCCTATTTCCATTCTATTTTCTCCCTGACATTTTCTTGACATTTGAAAGTGGACAAAAAATGTCCGATAAGTTATATTGTCTGAAACCGGACAAAATCTGTCCGACTACTCTAAGAGGACAAAATCTGTCCTTGACACCAATCACCCGAGTAGAGTCCCATCCATCGCTGTCAAATGTTCAGCGAGGATTGGTGGCACATCGAGATCAGGATGCATTAGCCAATGCACTTTGTAGGCCTTTTTGTGCCTCTGTGACTGATGAAGTTTGTTTTTCTCAAACGGTGGGATAAACTCATATATTATGACTCCCACACCTAGATTCATTGACTGTGCATGTTTACACAGGGAACCAATAAGATTATTCATAAACGCTCCAAAGTGTTATTTATAATATAATATAACACGATGTATAGCGTTTGTCAAGGTTTGCATTAAACATTTTTATTTTTTCTTGTTCGCAGCTATGGAGGCGATATGTTCATTGTACACTTTAGCATACATTTTTTGGCTTGGTAGGGTTTTACAGTGTTCTTTCCACCACTCGTATGCCTCACCGTGTGTGAACTCTTTATTCAGTTCGTTGATTTGTTCTTGGTAGAAGTCAATCATTTTTAACTTGTTGTCGCAAGTTTCCAAAGGACAATTAGAGATAAGTAGGTCAAGATACTCCGACCACAGATCCATAATCATTTCATCGAGCCAAAAATAGTATTTAATTTTCTTTTGTATGTCTGTATCATACACATCAGGCACCTCAATATAAAAAAAAGGAAGGGGGGAGGGGGGTAGTAGGTATTTTAACTCGTTAAAACCCTTAATGTACCCTCCTGTAATAAGCGTTCAATGGTGTGACTGCCCATAGTTATGGTTGTACCATCATTATAATAGATTAGATAGTTCTCTCGCCACTTTATTAAAGGCAAGTCTATGTCCATGGTGCCAGCTTTATATATCTGCACCACGATACCTATTTTATTAACATCTAAAACTAGACTGCCAATCTTAATCTGTTCCACCTCCAAGTATCTCCTGTATTCTGTCTTTGGTTAGAAAACTAACTCTCGAAACAAATACATAGTTCTCAAGTCCTTGAGGGACGATGGGGCCGTGACCAACGAGAATACCTGTGACTGTACCACATACATTACCACGCTTGTCAAAGACTACCGCACCAGAAGACCCATACCACGCATTTGCTTGTAACATTAGTGTATCTGTTTGTGATTTTGAAACAAATGCTTTGGTCAGAATATATTCTAATTCTGATGGGTTGGAAGTGTAATATAAGGTCTGTCCGAGTATATTTTCTCTTGTGTTGACCTTGTAAGGAACCGCTTTAGTGGACACCAATTCGCTATGCAACTTTAAGATTGCAACATCTTGGCTCTCTTCAGAGAAAACAACGGTGGCTCCAACCGTGTTCCCATTTCTCTCTTCTACAAAGACCGCTGTAGCATCTGTAATATTGTGCGCAGCAGTCATAATAAATCTTTCCCCTCGTAGCTTAAAATAGTTTCCACTACCGTGACCAGACATTTCTCCTTTCATAGAAATAACTTTAACGGCTGAAGAGATCGAATAGCCTGTACCGATCGAGATTCTATCGTGTACCGGGCTATGTAAATTGACTTCGGTGAACCCACCATTCTCAGGAGAATAAGACGCACTACACCCTGTCAATAATAAAATAAATAAAGCTTTTACCCCAAACATAAAAAAGCCCCCCCTATTAGTATATAGGGAGGGGCATTGCTTGTTTCCTTCAGGTACAGCGTTTATTTTTCTTCAGAGGGTTCCAAATGTTCCCTCAGAGCGTCGAAACCACCGATGAAAATGTTCTCAGAATTATCGACTTTAAAGATCATCGGAACAGTTCGATGGTGGTGCTGAGTGGCCAGATCTAATAGTTCTGGTTGTCTATCATCCATAGAATAATAAGTAAAACTAATTCCTCTTGATTGCAGTAGTATTACTGCATTTGTGCAAAAGGGACACTTTGTTTTTCCATATACAATATACATTCTAACCTCTCAATATCTTTTGTTTTTTATAATTTTTATTTAATTTACTCTCAATCAGATCCGGCTCACCTACCACGACAAAAACAACTGACCTTTCGCCATCGTTTACCACAAGTTTAGTAAAAGTTGTAACAGGGTTCAAGTCTAAGTTGATCTTTCCTTCACGAAGCGCACGGCGGGTTTCAGTATGCTCTGCCATCATAACAATATGAGATGGGTTTATATAGATCTTGTTAAGAGAATAATTATTTTGAATATTTTTAATTTGTATGAGTTCAAGCATTAACTCACCCCCTTGATTCCGCGGTATGGCTTAACATCATTCTGCTCAAAAGACCAGACACCATCAGGACAAAGCACTTCACAGGTGCCAGAAAAGTTATAACCTTTAAACACTCCGAGCATAGGTTGTCTAGTGACGCTCAAAGTGTGAGGAAATAATTGTATCTGGTTGGGATCCTCAACCCATCTTCGGGTATTCTGTGGGATCCACAAAAGAGCACCCCTTGCAAACATATCTAATGTCATTTCATTCTCCTTTTTCTGGTTCAATAAGAGAAGTTGTCTTAGAAGTTGGATCCCATAGTTTTCTCACAGGAGGTGTAGTATCAGTTGTTTGCTGTTGATCAATTTGTTGCTCTTGTCTGAATTGTTCCTCTTGTGCCGCGATTCCTTCTTCTATACGACTTTTTTCTCTCTCATTTGTATAGTATTCATCTACTCCTGCCAACATAGCATGGCACTCTTGCAGTATTGTATCAGTTTCGGCTAGTTTTCTTCTCGTCAATTCAAGATGTAAAACAGATAAACTTATCTCTGCTTCCGTACTATCATCCAAAAGGTCGCTAGCCGCACTAAGCGTGGTGAGACTTTTTGATAGTTTTTTTAAAGCAGGTTTTAATAACTCATTACATTGATCTGATACTGCATCCAAATCAACAGTGTGTGTAATTTTGACTTTCATTTATTCCTCCAAGTGTTCTATAACATTGGAAAGATAGCCTTATATACAGTGGCGGTAACTAAGCCAATTAGAGTAACCATGACTGCCCATTCTTTTTTTTGCTGCTGGGCTTTCCATTGTTCTAATTCTCTTAGTCTTGCATAGATTCCAGAGTCCGGGTTGTAAACTGCTTCCTTGATCTTCTTGACATCTTCAATCATTTCGTGCTGCTTAGCAGCCATATTTTCAACAGCCACCTTTAACTCAAAAATGCCTTGTGTCAAGGCAGTTAACTCATTGTCTCCCATATCTATGTCCTCCACTTGTAATTAGTCTATTCTTTCACAATTGCAAAATTAGTTGTGATCAACGTTGAAGCAACAGACACCGCATTTTTCAATGCACAGGTCGTTACCTTCACAGGGTCGATCAATCCTGTATCAAAAGCATTTACCATTTCTCTCTTCATGAAATCGTAGGCATAACCGCTTTCAGAGTCTGCTACTTGAGCCACAATAAGATCGGGACTCTCACCAGCATTCAAGCACATCTGCTTTAACGGAGCCATACAGGCATCCGATACAATTGTGTGTGCAAGGGTTTGTGTTTCATTGTCATAATCGACCTCTAGGTCGCTTAGGGCGTGAAGTAAAGCTGTACCACCCCCGGAGACAATGCCTTGCTGTTGGGCAGACCTAACAGCCTCTAGAGCGTCTTCAATGCGATGTTTCTTTTCAATCATTTCAACCTCAGTGGGAGCACCAACACGAATGACAGCGATACCACTTGCGAGCCGAGTGATGCGTTCTTGGATGCGTTCACACTCCTTAATGTTGTCTGTCTGTTCGATCTCCACCTTTAACTTATCAATCTGCTTGTCTACCATTTCTTGGCTACCCTTGCCACCTACAATGGTCGTAAGTTGCTTAGAAACATTTATTTTCTTGCACTGTCCGAAGTGTTGTAATCTGATATCTTTTAATTGAATCCCATCTTCTCTGGTAATGAAGGTAGCCCCTGTTGACATGCAAAGATCTCTGAGAATCTTTCTTCGTTCCTCTCCATACCTTGGGGCCTTAATGGCCGCAACTTTCATCGAGCCGCGTTGGGCATTCATTATTAATGCCGCTAGTGCTTGCTCGATAACTTCATTAGCAATGATAACTAAAGGCCGCGTTTCACGGGCTGCTAGTTCCAGTGCTGGTAGAATCTGCTCAACGTATTCGATCTTTTCATCTGCGACCAACAAAAGGGGATTGTCGTGGTCTACGGTACCAGCCCTCTCGTTATTTACAAATGCGTTAGCAGAGTACCCAGAGTCAAATCTGAAGCCTTCTATTAGGTCGAGAGAGGTTTGCATCGAGCGAGCCTCTTCGATGATCACAGCCCCATCCTTGCCCACGCAATCAACCGCCTCACCAATCAGCTTGCCAATGCTTGTGTCATTGTTAGCAGAGATAGTGGCGATGTGTTGAATATCCTCTTTCGAGCGAATGGGCTGTGCCTCCAACACAAGTTTGTCAACAAGTGCTTGGCAAATCTTATCCATACCTCGCTTGAGTTCAATAGGAGACACGCCGGTAGCAATGTACTTTTGTGACTCACTAATGATGGAGCGAGACAAAACAGTAGCAGTAGTCGTCCCGTCGCCGGCTAGGGCAGCAGATTGTTCCGCTGCTTGCTTTACGATCTGTGCGCCGACGTTCTCGAAAGGATCGTCAAGCTCAATAAATTTAGCAACAGTGACTCCATCCTTTGTAACAATTGGGGTGTCCTGTTGCTTATGATACAAAATAACATTTCGGCCTTTTGGTCCGAGGGTGGAGCCAACATTGTCAGCCAGTGTATCTACACCCTTTAAAATTTTCTGACTCAAAGTCAGTCCGTTCTCATAATACTTGTTCACGATTCCTCCATGGTAATACATACAATATAACCTATTTTAGGCTACTTGTCAAGTGTTTATTGATCTTTTTTCTCACATTCCATATTTTGAAAGGCTTGGAACTGCCAACTGTTTCCTTCTTTTAGTTTCTCCATCATCTGTCCAAAGTTATCTTGACTGAGTGAGGAAACATACTCTACAATAACTGATTGCAGACCCCCATACCACTGATCTAGCTTACGAATGTTCTCTAGTACCTCTTCACCGCTCTCTAACAAGATGGAGTTCATACTTTCAATATCAAATGTGGTCTCGAACCTGTGAGATACATAGTTCAAGTCTGGATTGTCTACACCGACATCGACCAATCTTGTTATACTACCACGAATTGGGTTATTGACAGCACTGAAGTCTACATATGTAACTCCATCAGGACCAGTAACAGTTGGTGCACCTTCTACAATCCTCTGTTTGTCAAGCAAGGCGCAATGAACCGTAAGTCCACCCGCGTCTTTGCCCTTACCCTTTTCAAAAAATAAATAATATAACTGCTTAATTGTCTTCGATTCATCTGATTTGACAAACGCATCAAAACCTGCTGTTGCTCCTGTGGCTGTAGTACCTGCTGTATCAGTGACAATGGCGTAAGGGGTATGTCGAAGTGCTCTATACTCACCAACATCTGGGATAATATATCTTCCTTCTCCGTCTTCGTTTTCAGTCCATTTTATATAATATGGTATGCCCAGAGTCTCTAGCAATTGGGTCATAGAGCCGTGAACTTGCTTGGAGCTTTTTACTTTCAAACTTATTCCTATTCTGTCTCCAACAACAATATCTTCGATACCGCCACCGCCAGTGGCAGGTACCGTGGCACCGCCAAGCAGTTGTGCAAAGTAGTTCTCGTTGACAAAGCCTCCGGCTGAGCCATTAAACTGTGTAAATATATTAACGAGTCCAGCGGCAATTGAGTACTTTGCCATTAAAGAGCCGATACTAGTGCATCTTTCTTGTGTGATGCTTTTTGTTGTTAAGTCAAATTGCCTAAAAAAGTTTACAATACTTTCCGCTGAGGAATACTCAGGTGGGTTAATCTTGGATAGCAAGGTTTGAAACGCTTGTTGAGAAGATTTAATTGTTTCAGCAGACTCAGAACCAACTTGTAGAATTTTTAGTATCTCACCCATCTGGAGTTCAAGGTTGCCGGCTTTACCGGAACCATCAACACCTTTTATGCCACCTTTCTTTTCGGCTTTTCTCTCTTGAAGTCCAATCACTTCAAGTATTAATTGATCTAATTTTTCTAGTTTATCCATAAAACTGTTCCTTTTTACTTATTAAATAGTTCATTTAAGTCTAAACCAGCGCAATCAATTTTACCCTTTGTCAAGTGATAGTGATGTATGAAGCCTCTGTATTTGCCAGATGACGCGCCTCTGTAGGTTGTGGTGGCAGGTGGTGACTTTAATGGTATATCGCAAGCCTCGGACACCGCTTCCCATAGAGCTTTGAGAGCTTCTTTCTGTACAGGATAGAAATCAGTAAATGGTTTAAGTGTTTTTCCATGCACCTTTGCTCCTGTTATCATTGGGCGTTTCTCACCGACGTGCTTTTCGTACCACGGTTGGTACTTCTCGTAATAGGCGTTGCTCACTTCAACCCCGACAGAACGGTTGTTCCAGCGTGATGCACCAGCGTGAAAAGAAATATGATTCATGTCCAAGTGCTGCCGTATAGTACCGTCATTGTCGATGGTGAAATGTATACTGAGCCCTCGTCGATTAAGCACGTTGAAGCAGGACTTTGCGTTAAGGCAGACATCCCAATGGGTTACTCCAAGGTCTATCTTTCGCTTAGTAAACTGTTTCCTATACCCCTTTGTGAAAGCCATACCTCCGTTATTAAACGGAAGTACCACCTTGTCCCATTTGATCGGTACATATTCATTATTGTATAGCAGAAAGCTTTCTCCGTTTGATTTCTGTATGTCGTCAGGATAGTATTCTTCTATATCACGCTCGCGTTCAGTCCAAATATGCCTAAAGGTTGTCGGGCCACAAAGACCATCGGCGGAGAGGCCGAGTGACTTTTGAAACTGTGTGATCTTTTTTGTTAAGACTTCATCGAAATCAGTAGCACCGAACCAATCGGGCTCCCATCCTAACTTTAGTGCTGAACTTTCGTTATAAAATACTTTATCCATCTGTTAACTCCTATAAAATTTTGTCTGCTATACCGTATTCAATTGCTTCTTCTGCTGTTAAATAAACATTTACTTTACGGTCTAGTAGTTTATTTAATTGCCTCTTTGTCATATTAGTTTCTTGCACCAAGGCGTTGGTGTAGCTATCCTGTAACTGCTGAATGGCTTCCATTTCGTTCTTCAGACTGTGAAGTTCTCCAATGTTACCTGCTGTTACAGCGTGGATCATAACACGACAGTTTTTTCCGATATACCTATGACCTTTAGTGCCTGCTGCTAACAGGAGTACACCGGCTGACATCACCTTACCAAGACCAATTGTATGAACCTCGCAAGATGCTTTCGCTTGATTAAGTATGTCATAGAAAGAAAACATATCATCTGCTGCTCCGCCATAAGTTGAGAGATATAACTTAATTGGTCTTAGTTCCCCGTCTTCGTCATACGATACCGGGGCTGGGGCTTGAGTCATCATAATCGTTCCAACAATCAACTCTTGCACCTTTTCTTCATTAACCTCACCGTAGAGCATCATTGTTCTAAGGTCAGGTTGCGAATTCATCAAGTCTTCAAGTGCCTCGGACAATGAAGAAGTGGATTCTTCTGCTTTGGGATCTTGCTCTTGTTCTTCGCTTTTTGTTTTTTTATCAGGCATCGTTCCTCCTACGGTTGTTGCTGACACTTTTCATCATACCATTCCAGTTTTTAAACTCAATATGATGAGTGAATGGTTTTGGATAGTTGTCTCTCATTACATCGACGATGTTTTGCTGCATAGCATCCAGAGAGATCTTGTCCTCGTTTCTCATTAGTTTTATTTTATTTTTCTCTACTCCCATTTGATTTAGAGATACATATTTTATTTCTAAAAACTCATGCACTTGTTCTGAAATTAGCTTGGACATACACATCAATGCATAGCCAATATATTTTACCATATAAGAGGTGCGACCAAGATTCAAAACAAAGGAATAAACTGCGTGACCTGTCCACCCGATTAGGAAAGACAGTATTAGCACGATTGTTTGATTTTCCATTTAACCTCCAAAAAAAAGACAGTCTAGTGAATCAATCAAATTGACCCCCTTTACTGTCTTAATATAACACAAATGATTACAGTTGTCAAGTAATTATTTACTTGCAGTGCGTTTTGCCTTAAGAATGCGTGAAGCAACACGTCGAGCGACTTCTTGAACCATCTCTTCTTCGTTGACTTCAGACTCCATCATCTCGTCTTCTGGCTCTGGGGCAGGCCCATCAGCCATTGGAGCGGGGGCAGCGTCCATGTCCATGTCACCCATATCACCCATGTCGTCGGCGGCATCGGGCATAGCGCCTTTAAGCATATCGCCAAGTTCGATAAGGACTTCAGCCATCTCAGGGGTGATATCGACCTCGCCAGCACCAGCGTCGTCTTCCAAGTCGTCTGCGGGGGCTTCGGGAGCACCAACTGGATCTTCGTCTTCCTCGGCCTCCATATCAGGAGCCATTTTAGCGACTTCTTCTTCTTCGTTGTAGACCTCGTTGACCTCTTCTTCGTTAACAGTCTCTTCCATCTTCTCTTCTTCTTCGTTGTAGTTTTCGCTAATGAAGTTAGAGATAGTGGTCGGGGCGTGATTAACCAGTTTCATGAATTGGCGAACAGTCGCCTCGTTCAAAGTTTTCTTTGACATAATAAAAATTTCTCCTTTAAAAGATTCTATCAATAAATAGAACAAAAACTCCTAAATTACTCAAAAAAAGTTATAAATCTGGATGTTCTTCTGCAATTAAATCAAATATATTCTCAAGTTCTTCATCTTTTAATCCAAACTTGGCGATAAGTTGATTCTTTGCCAACTCTTCCTTCTCTATAATTTTAGCGGATCTCTTCTGCCCTACACTATTATTTAGTTTGTACTCGCTAATAAAACTCATTACATTTGCATCTTTTTCAAGATAAGCAGTAATATATGCACGAAAGAATTCAGCTTGAGATAATCCGTCCCTTTCAAGCTGAATTCTTAACTTTGCATGTCTACCATCTGTATCGTCAAAAGCAATCCTTTTTTTATTCTTCATTGTTAGCTTCCTCTATTGGTTTAAGATAATATGTACGCTTTGGGAAATGCAATTCAATGCGTTGCCTTTTGTCTGGCCAGATGTAGATTTTTTCATCGCTCTCTTTAATTAGTATTCCAGTTATTGTCCAGTTAGAATTCTTACAAAATACTTTAACTTTCATGCCCCAGTGGAACCAAATCCACCTGAGCCTCTAGAAGTCTCGTTTAATTCTTCAACCATATGAAATTCAACTTTTGGATGGGGCAAAATAATTATTTGTCCCACTCTATCACCGATTTCATATATTGGCTGATTAGAGTTACCAGAAAATTTAAAGATAACCTCTCCACGATAACCGGAATCCAGCACGCCAACCGAGTTTCTTAATGAAAGTCCAGTCTTCGATACCGACGAGCGTGGGAACAAAAGCCCCACATGGCCATCTGGTATTTCAAAAGCTAAGCCGGTGTGATAAACATAGTTGCCGTTATCATCAGTCATAAAATCCGTAGCATAAAGATCCATGCCGGCGTCACCCGGCTTGGCATATTGTGGAATCTTTGAATCTGGGTGGAGTGACTTAATTCGCACTATCATTGATTTCCTCCTCTGATTGTGGTGGCTCATCATGTGTATGGTCATGAGCTGCCTCATGGTCTGATTCATTGATATATTGCAACAGTGAGTCAAACTTGACAAATGTTGTCCTTATCTTGCCCATAGACATCTCCATGTCCTCCTTGGTGCCTTCGCCATAATCATCCTCACCATAGGCAGCAAGGAACGAATTAAAGACCTCTGCGAGGGCATAGGAGGCGATTGCAAGGTCTTCCTTGGTCAATCCTGCTGTATCCTCTTGTGGTTCGTTTGTAACGTTCATCTTACCCCCTTAAGGCTCTCGTACACATCGATAAGAGCACTGATGTCTGTCTCGTCCTTTAAGAGGCGATAAGCCTTTACGGTAAGGCTAATATCTTCTTTGGTAAGCCACCCGTTTTCGGTGTACTCTGTTTTGAGTTCACGCTTTTGTTCCTTGTACGGCTCCATCGCATCTTCAATCGCTTTCATGGATTTGATATAATCAACCATGTGATCTTCTCTCTCTTTGTCAATAACGTCCTCGGCCTCTGCCATTACGACGACTTGGTTCTCATTGTGTAGTGTCAACATAATTCCTCCTTTGTTGATAATAATAATATAACACGTTGGGTCTTACTTGTCAAGTTAAAAGTGAAAGATTCTGAACTTATGTGCAAGTTCTTTTAGCATCGGCTTGTAGTTCATCTTGAATTGTAGCTGACCTGTTGAACGCTTGGAATACATAGTAATGTTTCCAAGACATAGATTTTGATTCTTGTCTTTCTTTCCAAAGTACACGGTATTGTCACCCATAGCATAATCAATCACAACATCAATGGGTGCAATAAATAAATGCTTTGACTCTTCGTTTACTGCTGTGACTGCAAAGTAGTTCGGTTCGGTGAGCGGATCGGTTCCCTTGAATAAATCATTAAATACTTTTTTGTAATTTGCCTTAAAGAAGAATTTTATATACTCATGATAAGGTTCAAAAAACTTATCCTCAAAATATAAACCTTTCCGCTTACCCTCGACAATAAGGTTGCCGCAATAAACATTTAAACACCGCTCTACAATGTCGTCGAACTCCCACTTCTTTCTATATGAAGCTATGGTTGACTTATGTATATGTCCAAATCCATTGTGATCCTCGGACATTAAACGTTTGCATGAGACCAATTCTTGATCTGGGTATTTATTGGTGTGAAAAAATTTTTGGAAGCAAATATCTGCCTTTGGGGTACCCGCAAGTCTAAACGCATTGAAGCTCTTGTGTATGTTGGGATCCCAACCTAAGTGCTTGGCAAGGGGTCTTAAACATTCTGTTGTGCCATTTGTTAATAGCCGCACCATCCACTCTTCATTCTGTATTCCAACTCTTGCTATTTCTGAATGATTCATAATTACCCCAACAAGATCCAACTTGAGTTAACTCGTCCATATGTAGAGAAGCCCCACTCAAGCGAGTACTTAGGCCTAATCATGTAAGGCCTGTTGAGGTGAATGAAGTCCTTGTCAGGGTCAACAGACCAACAGCGTACCCTTGTTTCAGCAGAATTAGAATCAATCACCGTAACAACGTAGAAGTTTTTACCGTTGCGAGTCTTCTTCTTCTCCACCTTTCTTGGAATACACCAGCAGATCTGCAAATCTGAATCGTATTCAGAGATATCAGGAACATGTAATTCCTCAAGTTTACTTTGGATACGATCAGTCACGACCATAGACATAGGAAAGATACCAGTGAGATCCGCAATATGTTGGATACGTTCTTCTTCTGTATAGTCACCCTCTGGTCTGTAAGTTGCAATGTTATCATCTAACTTCTTCTTACTTCGTGGGCGGTCGAGACAAACGGCAGTCCAGAAGTGCTTGTCGCCTGTAAACCTGTCATCGATTACATCACTGAGAGCACCAGCACGGGCAAGGACGTCAAGGGCTTTCTTGTTGAATTTGCTGTACACCACTTCATCATGGAATAACAACTCCTCTACTGTGTTGAAAGGTCGATGCATTAGCACCTGCTCGATTGCTTTCTCCCCCAACCCTTTGATGGTTGTGAGTGGCGCAACTAATGTCTCATCATCAAGAATGTTCCAAGTCATACCAGAGTGATTAATATTCAATGGCTGAATGTTAAACCCGTGTTGCTTGGCAAGGTTGATTGCTTTCTCTTTACGTGTCTCTGGTTCTTTGTCCAAGAAAGCAGCGGTCCACTCAGTCTTGTAATAGTTGCACAGCCATGCACACTGATAAGAGATAACAGAGTAAGAGACAGCGTGAGACTTGTTGAAGCCGTAACCTGAGAAGTACTCAAAGGTCTGCCATAGGCGCTTTGCCTGACGGTCAGCGATACCTTTGGCCGTACAGCCACGGATAAACTTCTTGAAGATAGTGTCCTTGACTTCATGACCTTTACCTGTACCCTTCTTGGTTAGGATCTTGCGCAATAGATTGGCCTCATCCATCGTAATGTCATCACCTAAGTTGTAAGCCAACTGGGCAATCTGTTCTTGAAAGATTAGGAACCCGTGCGTTTCCTTGGTGATCTCACGCACTTCATCA
>MDTB01062578.1_pt1 | contig 13403 bp, 13 predicted proteins | sample 811161 | NCBI WGS metagenome assembly MDTB01 (sample SAMN05326650, study PRJNA326480) | marine metagenome | isolation source: seawater | place: Mediterranean Sea | collected 2009
ACTTTCATGAAAATTTATTCTTCTTTCCGAATGCCCCAAAATTACATAGTCCGCATAATCAGAAACCATATTTGCAGATATTTCACCAGTATAAGAACCTTTTTCACCATGATTGTGAGAAATATTTTGAGCTCCAAATTTAACAAGACTAGATAATATCTGGTAATTAAAAGGGAGGCTCATAAATGATGGACAAATAATGACTTCAAAATTTTTATTTTTGAAATTTGAAATAGGTTTCAATATATTATTTGAAAATTCAATACTTTCACTCACAGTGAAATTCATTTTCCAATTAAAAATAATATATTTTTTACTCATTTATAAAAAGATTTTTCATGCCTGGCAAGACTCCCTTTTCGAGCATCTCAAGAAATGCCCCTCCACCACTAGAAACATGCTCAAATGACGATTTATTGCTAAATCTATTAATTGCTTCAATAGTAGATCCTCCACCAGAGAAAGTTTTTAAATTTTTATTGGACTCCAAGATTTCTAGAAGCCCTCTAGTGCCAATACTACAATGTTCCCATTCAAAAATACCCATACTGCCATTCCACAATACTATTTGCATATTGTCTAAAATTTTATTGATAGATTTTAAAGATCTGTTTCCAATATCTAAAATTTTAAAAGATTCATGGTATTCATCAGAATTAATTACTTCTGTTTTTGAGTCTGGCATCAAGGTTTCTGAAACCAATAAATCTTCAGGAATATAAAACTTTTCTCTATTTTTATCAAAAATTTTAAATAAATCATTACTTAATTTATCTTGTAAAAAATTTGAAATCATACCTCCACCAATTATAATTTTATCAACTTTATCAACTAAATTTATTAATATGCCAGATTTATCTTGAATTTTAGCTCCTCCTAATATCAATACAGAATTATTTTTTTTTGAACTAGAAATCTCTTCAAGCACCTTATATTCATTTTCTAGTAAAATTCCTGCATATGAATCAATAAAAAAGGATACGCCGTAAACAGATGAGTGCTTTCGATGACTTGCGCCAAATGCGTCATTAATAAAAACATCGCATAAAGATGAAAGAAAAATATTAAGATCTTTATCATTAGTTTCCTCACCATTGAAAAAACGAATATTTTCTAAAAGGAATAATCGAGATGATGAAGAATAAAAATTAGAAAATTTAAGATCCTCTTCATAATTTAAAAATTCAATCTTGTTGCTAATTTTTTTTTCTAATTCAGGAAGGACATTATGAGCTAAGCTAAAGACATTATCTTGACCTTTAGGTCTACCTAAATGTGAGCATATAATCACCTTATTAACAAATTTGAATTCTAATAACTTTTTTATAGTTGGCACAGAAAGATCAATTCTGCTGAAGTCATTTTCAGTAATATTAAGATCACACCTTAAAAGTATATTAATTGATTGATTTTGATATTTTTTTTCGATATCAATTAAGTTTTTAAGTCTCATTTTTTAAAAGAATTTTTAAATTTTTACTCATTTCACTATTAAATTTTTGATTATCAATTAATTCATCAATTCGACTTGAGTATTTATTTATTAAATTATTATAAAAATCGATATAATTTTTATTTTCAGAAATTGTCTGCTTTATAACATCTAAATCAGGTTCCTCTAAAACCCTTTTTAAGTATATTTCACCTATTTTTCTTTTAATTGAAGGATCAGATAATTCTAAAACATATGATATAAATATATTTTTTTTCTTAGAAGCAAATCTATGAAAAATTTCAGGTTCTAAGTTTTTTTCATATAAAATAGTATTTTGCTCTTTAATTTCTGCCAGCAACCCTGAAATGATTCCTATTTCATTTAAATTATTTAATAATTTATCATCATTATCTGTGTGATTAATGGACAGATATGCTAACTGTAAACAACAGCCATAAATTGAACCTGACCTTTTTTTTATCATTTCAATTAATTGGTCTATTTTTACAAGTGGTGACTCTTGATAATTAATATCTAAATTTTCCCCTTCGCATAGCATTAAGTATGAATTATCAAAAATTAATAAAGCTTTTAAAAGGTTAGAGTGAGATATATTATCATTTTTTAATAAAGACAATCTTGCAAGAGCATGAAGTCCGTCTCCAGTATTTATTCCTTGGGCTGGACCCCATTTCCACCAAACAGAAGGCCTGCCAAATCTATCTGTAACACCACTTTGAACATCCCCATGCACATACCAAGAACTTGCCAATATTTCTGCAGCAGCGGCAAAAGGAAAAGCATCTTTTAAATCTCCACCAAATAAATCAGAAATACTTAAAATTAAATTAGAAAATTTTCTATTCTTTGGGTTAAGATTTTCAATTTTATTCCCACTTTCATCCTCCCATCCTAATTGATATTTAATTATGTTGTATAACTCAACCTCGTTAATACTTACTAATTCAAGAAGGTAATCTTCAAAATCCTTATTCATACTCATATTTATCATCTAGCAATTCTATAATTTGGTTAAAATCTATTGGACCTTTTCTTAGTAGTTTAATTTTATTTGAGGACAATTTAATAACAGTTGACACATTCTTTTCATCTCCGCAACTAATGTTTACAACTTTTTTTATAAAATTTAAGTCTAAACTATCTTTAATAACATTAATATCTTTAGTTTCTGGGCACCCAGATATATTTGCGCTAGTTCCTGTTAAAGGGGCGCCAATCAAGCTTATAAGATCTATAGCAAATTTTAACTTTGGAACCCTAAAGCCAACATACCCATCATTTTTAACCATGCCATGTAAAAAGTTATAATTTGACTTAACAACTATCGTTAATGGACCAGGCCAAAATGCATCAAGAATTGGCTCAAAATCCAAATATTTAACACCAAATTTTAAAAGGTCATTTTTATTTGAAATTAGTAATGGCAAAGGTTTTGATTTATCCCTTTCTTTTAATTTAAATAGGTTTTCAACTGCATTTTTATTAAAAGGATCACAAGCCAATCCATAAAAAGTATCAGTAGGCATTGCAATAATTTCACCTTTTTTTAATAAATTAAAGGAGTCCTTAAGTTCATTTTTATATATTTTTGAATCTTTCATGTGACAATAAATAATTAAATATTTATTATTTTATTTTATTTTAAAAATTATGTTTTGGAATATAAATTTCTTTAGTTAGTACAAAGTATAATAATAAATGTAAAATTATCATTTGAATTATTAAAAATAATATATTTATGATTGACAGATATACAACTGAACAAATGAAAAAGGTTTGGAGTGAAAAAAATACTTTTCATTTATGGTTGAAAATTGAGATAGCAACTTGTGTTGCTTGGAATAAATTAAATATAATTCCTGATCATGAATTAGCCAAAATAAAAAAAGCAAAGTTTGATCAAAATTTGTACAACAAAATTTTTAACGATACTAAACATGACATGATTTCCTTCACAAGATCTATTAGCGAGTCACTTGGGAAGGAAAGTAGGTGGATTCACCACGGATTAACTTCTAATGATGTAAAAGATACATGTTTAAGTATCCAGATTAAAGAATCTTTAAATATCATAAAAGAATCTCTAGAATCTTTAAAAAATTCTCTAAAAGAAAGATGTATTGAATTTAAATACACTCCATGCGTGGGAAGGTCTCATGGAATTCCTGCTGAGCCTATGAGCTTTGGTTTAAAACTAGCCCTGTGGCATGAAGAAATAAAAAGACATTTAATTAGAATAGATGAGGTAGCAAAATTTGCTTCTGTGGGAATGATTTCTGGGCCCGTAGGAACTCATGCAACTGTGCCTCCTCAAGTAGAAGAGATTGTATGCAATGAACTTGGGCTTTCTCCTGCTCCAGTCACAAATCAAATAATTCAAAGGGATAGGCATGCTGATGCTTTGCAAAGATTAGCACTTATTGCTTCAAGCTTAGAAAAGTTTTCAACCGAAATTAGATCATTACAAAGAACAGAAATTAATGAGGTCCAAGAACCTTTTGGGGAGCCTGGATTTGTATCAACAGGATCTTCTTCAATGCCCCATAAAAGAAACCCCGAGCTTTCAGAAAGAATTTGCGGAATAGCAAGGGTTATAAGGGGAAATTCAAATACAGCTCTCGAAAATATACCTTTATGGAATGAAAGAGACATATCACATTCTTCAGCAGAAAGAATAATTATCCCAGATTCTTTTTTGGCAACAGATTATATTATTAAAACTTTTGAAAGTGTAATAAATGGCATGAAAGTAAATGTAAAAAATATGAAAAAAAACTTAAATCTTACTGGAGGTTTAGTTTTTTCTGAAAAAATAATGTTAACTTTAGTTGAAAAAGGGATTTCAAGAAAAGATGCATATGAGATGATTCAGTCTTCTGCTATTGAGTCTATGGATAAAAATATTGATTTTAAAGAAACCCTAAAACATAAATCTATTGTTAAAGAAAATCTGAATGAAGGTGAAATAGAGTCAATGTTTGAAACAGATTATTTTTTAAAGTATATTGATCAAATCTTTGAAAGACTTAATTTTAATTAAACAAACCAATATTTAAATTTCTAAGGCAAGAGGTTAAAAGATGAATGAAAAAAAGGCTACAACTAGACCACCCGAAAGAAGAGGAGTACCTAAATCACAGATAAGGGCTGAAAGAAGACAAAGATCTGAAAGAAAAAAGAAAATAAGGCAATCAATAATAATATCAGGGATTTCAGTCTTCGCTATTCTTGTGATAGCAAGTTTAGTAGTACCTGGACTTATAGGAGCTAGATCATCAGCTAAAACTAGAGAACCCTTACCTTTTAATGCCGGGGGACCCACAAAGGCATTAGAAGACCTAGGAGCACAAAAAATACTTGTTGGTTCGTCCCACGTTCCATATTCTACAAAACCTGCTACAACAGGGCCTCACTGGGCAATTAGACCAGATCAAAATGATTTAGCTAAATATGGCTCTCCAGTAAAATGGGGTAAATACGATGAAGAGGTTGCGGATGAAGCACTGTTACATAACCTGTCTCATGGCGGCATAGGGATACACTATGACTGCGAAACTGAATGCAATGACTTAATTTCAAAATTAAATAACCTTAGAACTAAAGATGACACACAGATTGTTCTTAGCCCTTACAGTGGAATGAAATCAAAAATTGCTCTTACATCATGGAGACACATACAATTTTTAGATGAATTTAACGAAGATGCAATAAATGAATTTATTAAAGCATATAGAGATAGGGCACCTGAAAGTTGGATAGGAAATTACTGGGGCGATGCAATTCAATAATTAAGGTTACGTTAAAGTCCCCTTTGTACTTGGTATGATATCTTTTAGATCTTCATTTATTTTAATGGCCCTTTTAAATGTTTTAGAAAAAGCCTTAAAAACTGATTCAATAATATGATGTTCGTTTTTACCAGAAATTGTTTTTATGTGTAGGGCCATTTTAGTTTCAACTGCAAGTGTTTCAAAAAAATGCCTAGCCATATCAGTAGGAAAGTCCCCCATTTGATTTGAAGGCAAAATTTCTACAGAATGATAACCTCTGCCAGCAAGATCAATAGCAACCATTGAAAGTGACTCATCTAGAGGAACGGTGGAATCTGCCATTCTTTCAATACCTGCCCTGTCACCTAAAGCTTTATCAAAAGCCTCTCCAAGAACTATAGCCGTATCTTCTACAACATGATGAGAACCTGTATCAGTATCACCAGTAACTTTGATATTCAGATCAATAGACCCGTGCTTAGAAATTTGCTCTAACATGTGAGTAAGCATACCAAAAGGAGTAGAAATTGAGCTTTTACCCTTTCCATCTAAATTCAAAGATAAATGAATTTCAGTTTCTTTTGTTTTTCTTTTAATTTCAGCTTTTCTCATAAAGAATTATTAATAACATTTTTTAGTTTATTCATTTGCTCTTGTTTCCCAATAGATATTCTTAAATAATTTTTTAATAAATTATCAGAAAACTTTCTAACAAAGATACCCTCTTTAGCTAAATTATTAAATACAATTTCAGCATCATTATTATCAAATTTGCATAAAATAAAATTTCCTTCGGATTGAAAAGATCTGATTTTATCATGACTTTCGATAAATTCTTCAAGGTCTTTCTTCTCTGATAAAATTTTTTTTATATTAACATTAAGCTTATCTTTATTTTTTAATGTAGTTATGGCAGCAATTTCAGCAGCAAGATTAACATTATAAGGTTGTTTAATTTTAAAGATATTATTGATTACGTTTTTATTGGACATCATGTACCCAATTCTTAATCCAGCAATACCTGCCCATTTGCTAAAAGATCTCAGCACAATGATATTTTCATATGAACCCATAAGGTTAACTAATGATTTAGAGCAAAATTCATAATATGTTTCATCAATAATAATAATAGCTCCAGTATCTAAAAGGCTTTTAGCCTCATTCTCAGTCACCACATTACCAGTTGGATTATTGGGAGATGCAATAAATAATAGCTTAGAACAATTCTTTTCAATTAGGTCGATAGTTTGATTTAAATTTATCGACCAATCAATATTCCTGGGCGAGCTAACTACTTTCATGCCCATAGATGTTGCTAAAAATGAATACATGCCAAAAGTTGGTTGAAGGTCAATAAGAGTATCATCCTTTTTTCCATAAATTTTAAAAATTAATTCAATCATCTCGTCTGCACCTGACCCGGCAACTATATTATCTTTATCTACTCCGGTATATTCAGATAAATATTTTCTTAATTTTAATTGGTCTGAGTCAGGATAATTATGAAATGAAACTTTAGATAAATTGCTATTTATTTCGGGTAAAGACCCATAGGGGTTTTCATTGGCATTCAATCTAATAATCTCTTTTTTGCCAAGAGAATATTTTGATCTTAGCGCGCTATCAGATTCAACTGGCTCATAATCCTTTAAATTTTTTATATAATCGTTTATAAATTTTTCCATTATTCGCCTAAAATTTTCTTTTTTCTTTTCAGGGCAGATTGAGCATGCCCGTCTAATTTTTCAAATTCTGCCAAATTAACTACATCATCTAAAACAGATAACACTTCTTTTTTAGATAGATTTATTACAGGTTGGTATTTCAGGAAATGCCTCACATTTAAAGCTGAATTAAATTTTGCTGAACCTCCAGTTGGCATTACATGGCTTGGACCAGCAATATAATCTCCAAAAACCTCTGCTGAGTCATCCCCCAAAAAAATACCTCCAGCATTAACGATTTTTTTATACTTATTGATAATTTCTTCAGATAGTATGCTTACATGCTCTGAAGAAATTAGATTCGCCAATTCGATAGAATCATTCATATTTTCTACAACAAATAATAAGCCATTTGAATCGAAGCTTTTAAGTATTATATCTTTTCTTGGAAGTGATTCAGTTTGTTTATAAATTTCTTCTTCAACTTTTTTTGAAAATTCTAAAGAATTTGTAATTAATATTGGCGTTGCTTCAACATCGTGCTCTGCTTGAGCAATAAGATCTGAGGCACACAATTCAATATCATTTGATTTATCTGCTATCACCAAAGTTTCAGTTGGACCATAAAGGCCATCTATGCCTACTTGGCCAAAAACTTGTCTTTTAGCTTCAGTTACATATTTATTTCCTGGCCCACATATGAGATCAGTTTTTGGAACAAACTCTGTCCCATAAGTAAATGCAAAGATAGAATGGGCTCCACCCAAAAGAAATATTCTATCTGCGCCAGCTAACTTTGCAGCAACAACAATTTCGTCAGAAACATTATTGTTTATAGCTGGTGAAGTCACAATAACTTCTTTAACTCCGGCTATTTTAGCAGGCACTACTGTCATAACTACAGTTGATACAAGTGGTGCTGTTCCACTAGGAACATAACAGAGAGCTCTTTCAACAGGAATGATATTTTCTCCTAATGAATTAGTGCTGTTCATCCAGCTTTTGGGTAATGAATTTTTATGAAATTTCTTTGAACGATTAATACTAGTATTGATTGAGTTTATAAAATCTTCACTGACATTAGAAAATGATTTGTCTACTGATTTGTTATCTAGCTCATATTCCATATCAAATTTATCTAATTCAAGTAGATATTTCTTTAAGGCAACATCACCATTTTTGCGTATATTTTCTCCAATTTCATTACAAAGTTTAACCAGGGAGCTATCTGGCATCTTTTTTCTTAAAAAATTTTTAATAAAATTTTTTGAATCTTCAAAATTATTTAATGTTTTCACTTGGCTTGGCTACTTTTTAACTTATTAATTATTTGTATATAAACTTTCTTTAAATTGTCAGGGATAATACTAGATGATATTACGCAGGCCTGGGAATTAAAAAGCGTCCCATCCTTTAAGGGTTTTAGGTTATTTTCTTTCATAGTATTCCCGGTTACTGTGATATCAGCAATTATATCTGCATATCCTATCATGGGGGCAGCCTCTAACCCTCCTGAAGCTGAAACAAAGACAATATTATTAACATCAAACTTTTCTAGATTCCTTCTAACAAGATTTGGGTACTTTGTAGCTAATTTTAAGTTTTCAGAATTATTTTTATACTCATAACTAATTTCAATTAAATCATAAATATTGTCAACATCTATCCAGCTTTCTGGAACTGCAATTACAAGACTAGAATCACCGAAACCTATGTCATCAAAAATAATTTCTGAAGAACTAGAATTTTCACAATTTTCAAGATACCTATCAAGTCCTGTTATTCCAATATGACCGACACCCCTATCAATAATTATTGGTATATCTCCAGATCTTTGAAAATATATTTCAATATCATCAAATTCATTTATTTTCCCAACTAATTTCCTATCACTCTCTTTGGTAATTTCCATTCCACAATTATTAAAAAAATCTAGCGCCCCTACTGAAAGAGACCCAGATGAAGGTAAAAATATTTTTAACTTATCACTCATTTTTATTTAAAATATCAGTTAATTTTGAAATATCTATTGCAAACCCAAAACAATAAATATCTTCTTTGTATCCAAGCATAGACGGCAAATCATCATACCTCCCACCTCCGCCAATTAATTTTTCTTTATAAATTAAATCAAAAACAACCCCATTGTAGTATGCAAGGTTTCTAGTTAATGAAAAATCAATACGAATATTTTCTTTGCTTATCCCCTGATTTAATAATTCATTAATTAAATTATCAAAACTTTCTGACTTTAAATTATTATAATTAGAATCGCTTTTAATTGAGTCCAAATTAATATCTATTAATTGTTTTAATTTATTAATTGAGTCAATGAACTTAGGCTCAGAAATTTGATTAGATAATTTACTGAAATATCTGGTAACAATATCATCAGTCGACCTAAGGCCAAGGCTACTTTCTAACTGTGATTTAAATTTAATTTTTATATCTTTTCTGCTTAACTTATTTATTTTTTCATTACTCTTAATTAAATTTTGAAATTTTGCTTTGGATAATAATATTTCTTCATATTTTTCAAAGTTTAAAAGTTTAAGGTTTGTTAAGAAAAATTCTACTAGTGAGCTATTTAAACTTAATGAGTATAAAAATTTTCTAACTATACCCACATTACCTAAATTAATTTTAAATTTATTTATATTATTTTTCTTTAGGCATTCAATGGAGTCTAGAATTACTTTTGATTCGTAGCCCTCCTTATCTTTAGAAATGTATTCAGCTCCAACTTGAAAAGCTTGGTGACAAGATTCTTGGGAATTCTCAAATTTAAATACTGGGCCAGAATAGCAATATTTTCCAATATAATCTTTTTTATTTTCAAAATTTGAAAATACATACCTCATTACTGAAGCTGTAAAATCAGGCCTTAAGCTTACCTGCTGGTTAAGCGGGTCGACAAATGTGTATGTATTACCTGATGTGCTACCTAAAGATTTTCTAAAAAATAGATCTGCTGATTCTATAATTGGAGTATCAAGGTTAATGTAGTCTGAGCCTACAAGGTAATTTAAAGAATTTATTTCAATCTGCCTTCTTATTTTTAAAGCAGAAGGATCAATGTCTTTAAAATTTTTTAAAATTTTTATTTTATTATTCATAAATTAAGGACTTACGAGAATCCTATAAATGTTTTTAGTATTACTATTCATCTTCTCGTAACCGTCTTTAATTACATTATCTAATTTTATTGTGTCTGATACCAGACTTGAAGGGTCTATTTTTCCTTGATTTAATAACATTACGGCAGCTTCCATATCACCTGGAGAAGAGCCAATGGTGCCTATGACTTCTTTTTCAAAAAAAACAATATCATTAAAATTCATCGTTAATTCTTTAGAATATATTCCAACAAGTATTGTTTTTCCTCCCCTTCTTGTAATATCAAATGAGATTTTTGGTGTATATTGAGCCCCAGCAGTTTCAAACACAATATCGTGACCTATTCCTCCAGTTATTGAAAGCAAATAATCTATAAAATCTTTTTTTGATGAATCGTAAACATAATCTGCTCCAAAAGTTTTAGCTAATTCAAGGCTTTCACTTCTGATATCGAGAGCTGTAACAATAGCTCCAGCCGCTTTTAGAACCTGAACTGTCAGCAACCCAACAGTACCACAGCCTACAACAGCTATATTATCACCGGGCCTAACTCCTGACTTTCTTATAGCATGCGTTGCAACCGTCGAAGGTTCAATTAAAGCGCCATATTTTTTTGGTATATCGTCTGAAATTTTTATTAAATGTGAAGATGGCCATCTCATATATTCTGAAAGACCACCATCCAAAGCAAAGCCTGCAACTTTCATGTCTTGGCAAGCACCACCCTGTCCATTTAAGCACCAAAAACATTTTTTACAATGAATAACATTGTTAACTGCAACAGTGTCGCCAATTTTAAGGTGCTTAATATTATTGCCAAGGTCAACAACTTCTCCAGTTATTTCATGGCCATGTACTATAGGGGCATCATTAGGGTTTATATAATTTGGCCCGAATTGCCATTCTTCAATGTCAGTAGCACAGATGCTTGTAAAATTTATTTTTATAATTGCGTTGAATTCGTTATTTAAATTAGGGTCATCCCAATGATTTTCTAATTTAATGTCTTTATTTCCATAGTATATTAAAGCTTTCATTAGATTCTCCTACAAATTGATTACAGTACCATCTTTTTTGATTTCTTTTACCCCTCTATTGCTTTCAAAAGTTATTGCCTTTACAGAAGCAATTAAAGATTCCTTGCTTTTCAGTTTTACCAAGGAAGTTTTTTCCTTACCTCCAGGAAGAGCATCCCCATCTGGCAAGCTTGTACATAATTCTAAACCCAAATTGTAATGACGTCCGTACCAAGGGTACCCTGCCCCACCACCAAACACCTGCCAATTCCACACATATTTAAAAATATCTTTAGGGAACTGCAATCCTATGCCAATTTTAGTTTTAGTATTTGTTAATGAATACCAGCCTTCAGAAAGTTCATGAAACATTGCTAGATCTTGTAATTTCGAAGATCTCGGGGGGATGTTTCTCATGTCAACTTTTCCTTTTGGGCCTACTGTGAATGGCCACTCCCCCCTTTTTCCAGGACTCAACCTATTGTCAGGTGCTCCATCAAGTGTTACATCATTCCAATTGAATATTTTTGATACTGGTAAATCAAGCCGGCAATTTTCACTTAAAAAGGGATCGCCAAAAACGATATGCTCTAACCAGACACAATCAGAATCGTCTTCAGATTCGTTAGTCAATTTGTAATCAATTTCTAAATATGGACTCCCTTTAGTAACAGAAAGTGTTTTTTCCATAAAGAAAGGGGTTCTGTATGTTCTTACTGAAAATTTTACTGAACACCTTTCTGGGCTATCTTCAATAATTTGGCAATCCCATGGCATAGTGCTCATTTCAGAATGCTGACCGATTGGTGCACCTTGATAATCGTTTCTTTTATTTCCAGCAGTTGGCGCACAAGTTTGCCAACCTCCTTCATAAATATCCCCCCAAGAATTATCTCCAGTTGTTGCTAAAAATTTTCTAGTATCTCTTACGCCCCAAACAGATCTCCACATATAATCTGTATCACTAGATTTGTGAACAAAGGAGTATATGTCTGCGCCTTTATCAACAAGCACCATTACTCTTATTTTTTCATTCTCAATTATTGCTACCTTATTGCCTCTAAATTCCCAGTCATCTGAAACTCTACATCCGTAATTTCTCTCATTTTGATAATGCATTAATATCTCCTAAAAATTAAAATCTACACCCAATTCACTAGTAATTGACCTAAACCATTCCACTACTTCAGGATGGTAAGGAATTCCATTTGCAGACCTTTCTTTTTCTTCATTGCTTTCTGGTAAACCAGCATATAATACTTCTTCAAATCCTGGAGCAGGCTTGCTATCTTTTATCTTAGCAAGATATTGATCTACATCGCTCATAAATTCATCCAGGTCTCCGAATGCCTCAATATTGTAAACAGTAAAATGATGGGCGGTATTTTTCTTTCTTAAAGGCCCCAGCCCATTATTTGATAACCCGCCACATAAAATTTCTAAGATTACTGCAAGCCCAAAACCTTTATGAGATCCAATTTCTCTTGTTCCTCCTAAAGGTAGTATTCCAGGCTTATCATTTGGATTTTCGTATGAAGGTATTTGAGCGTCTTTCATAATGGGTACGCCATCTTTATCAGATATCCACCCTGGCATAACATCCACGCCCAACCTTTTTGCAAGTTCAATCTTATTTCCTGCGACCGAACTCATAGATGCGTCGAATATAAAAGGAGGGTTAATTTTTGTTGGAACACCAAATGCTAAGGGGTTCAAACCAACTAATTTTTCACTACTAAATGTAGGTACAACTCCAACTCCTCCTCCTGTTGTTGCCAATCCAATCATATTTTCTTCAACTGCCATATTTGCATAATAAGCAGCAGCACCAAAATGACCTGAATTAAATATAGTTACAGAACCAATTCCAAATTTTTTTGCTTTATTTATAGCTTCCTTCATTGCGTATGGAGCAATTGCACACCCCAATCCTCCATCACCATCAATAGTTGATATTGCACCAAAATCTCTAATTACCTTCCAGTCAGGATTAATTTTAAGACCATTTTTTGAATTATTTTTTTTCGATTCCATAAAGGATTTAACATACATTCTCAGCATATTACTAACACCATGGCTGTCGATTCCTCTTTTATCAGCATATGTCAAAACATCACTTATGTTATTAGAGTGCTCTGAAGATAAGCCTAGTTTTATAAATAGGTCATAAACAACTTTTTTTATTTCATTTGGTTTTATGAAAATCGCCTTATCAGTAGGAACATGAAATCTTTCAAGCATTCCTTACCTCCTTAATTAACTATGATTATTAAATAATATAATTTACTTAAACCAAACTTTCCAATGTGATTTAAGTTTATGAGATAATAATATTAAATTATTTATATTATGAGCAAAGATCAAGAAAATATATTTATGG
>MDTB01086156.1_pt1 | contig 13403 bp, 9 predicted proteins | sample 811161 | NCBI WGS metagenome assembly MDTB01 (sample SAMN05326650, study PRJNA326480) | marine metagenome | isolation source: seawater | place: Mediterranean Sea | collected 2009
AAACGCTTGACGATATTTTAGGCGGCAGCCTCAGCTAATATCGCGGGCCACTATGAAGCACATATATTAGAAAAGCGTCATATCCTTGAAATTTTATCTACTGGTATTATTTTATATGAATTGGTTGCTATGAGAAAAAACCCAATCACGCAAAAAACAAATACTCAAAACTAACTGATTAACAATAATAATTTGTCACTCAAAAACATATAGGAAACCATCATGGACACGCAATTTTCATCATCCCGTCATTCTGAGTTACAGGAATATTCTGTTGTCTTTACAGACCGGTCGTTAAACTCCATGTCAAAACCGTTTCAGGAGGTCATGCGTGGCCTGCATGATGGTTTGTGTGAAGTCTATGGCGCGTCAACTTGTGTATTAATCCCCGGTGGCGGCAGTTACGCGATGGAAGCGGTGGCGCGTCAATTTGCCAGTAATGAAAATGTATTGGTTGTTCGTAACGGCTGGTTTAGTTATCGCTGGTCGCAGATTTTTGATCAAGGCGTGACGCCAGAACATACTGAAATTGTGATGGCACGGCCTAACACCGACAACAAAGACCAGCAATTTAGCCCGGCGCCTATTGATCATATCTGTGATAAGATTAGAGCCGAGTCACCGCGCGTTGTTGTATCCCCGCATGTGGAAACATCAGCAGGTATTCTGATGCCTAATAGCTATCTTAAACAAATCGCTGATGCCGCGCATGAGGTTGGCGCCATATTTGTTCTCGATTGTGTGGCATCTGGCGCGTTATGGGTCGATATGAAAGACAGTGGCGTTGATGTCATCATTACTGCTCCGCAAAAGGGCTGGACATCGACGCCTTGTGCTGGTGTCGTTATGCTGTCTGATCGAGCATGTGAGCGCATGCAAGAAACAACCTCTGATAGCTTCGTTCTTGATCTCAAAAAATGGCATCAAATCATGAAAACCTATCTTGATGGCGGTCATGCCTATCATACCACCATGCCAACCGATGGGTTGTCACAATTCTATGATGCTTACCTTGAAATGAAGTCCTTTGGTTTTGATAAAGCGAAAGCCGCGCAAATTGAGCTTGGCACAAAACTCCGCAAAGTCGTAGAAGGCTATGGCTATAAATCCTTAGCCGCCGAAGGGTTTCAATCACCAACCGTCATTGTCTCACATACCGATAGAGATGATATCAAAAACGGCGCCGCCTTTGCCGCCCAAGGCGTTCAAATTGCGGCTGGCGTTCCGCTTGAATGTGGCGAATCGAGTGCCTTCAAAACCTATCGCATTGGCTTGTTTGGCCTCGATAAACTGATGAATATTGAGCGAACGATTTCCAACTTTGAGACGGTTTTGGATAAAGTCACTCAAGCATCATAATCATAAGTGATGCGGTAAGGGTTTCACTTAAGAGACATTGTTCAGGGGACATGGTTCGGGGGACATTGTTTAAGTGACATGGTTCAAGTGACATTGTTTAAGAGGCATGGTTCGGGATAGAGAGGTCACTGCATATCCACCGTGATCTGTTACCGCTTGTTGTTTTCGATAAATCGCCGAAACACCGATAACAGAATGGGCACATAAAATAAGGAGGCTATGGTTGAGAGGCTCAAGCCACCAAAGACAACAACCCCAATTCCGCGATATAATTCTGAGCCTGCGCCCGGGAAAATAACCAACGGCAGTAATCCAAATAATGATGTCATGGTTGACATAAAGATCGGCCGAATACGGTTTTGGGTGGCTTCCAATATCGCCGCCTCAATCGGCATTTTGTCTTCGTGATGATGCAGGGACGTTTGTTCCACCATTAGAATAGCATTATTAACAACAATACCTGTCAAAATAATAAATCCCAGCATGGTCAACATATCTAAAGACTGGCTGATAAAAATATTCAATAGCGCCAAGCCAATCAGCCCGCCTATGGCAGAAACCGGAACAACCATCAGAATAATAATCGGCATAACAAAACTGCGTAATAAAATGGTCATGACCAGATAAATCATCAGCACCGCCAATAAGACATTCGCTTTCATAGCCTGCCATGTTTGAGCCAACTCACTTGCCGCCCCAGAAATATCAATATCCGTGCCGCCCTCAACAGCCGCTGTCATCTCAGGGACAATCTCATTCTCAATGATAAGGATGCTATCCTCAAGCGACAGGGTTTCGGTTGGCCGCAAAATGATCGACATGACGAGCTTGCCGCCTAAGCGCCGAACCTCCTCAGGGGCGGTAGTGAACTCGACTTTGGCTAGTTGCGATAATTGAACGATTGATCCATCTGCTGAAACGATTGGCATGGCTTTGAGCTGATCAATAGTAAGATCGCCAGCCTCTGCGCCAACAACCTGCAAATCAAGCAGCTCACCCGCATACGGGATTTGCGTTACAACATAGCCGTCATTAAAGACATCAACATAATTGGCAAAATCTCTGATTGAGATACCTAGCCGCGATAAGGCCAGCACGTCAGGGGTAATCGTAATCTCTGCGGCATTGTTATTGAGACTTGGCACTACCCTGATCTGATTCCCGTCGCGGCGCGGAAACGCCGCCGACAGCCGCTGATTAAGCTCAACAATGACAGGCTCAATATCTTTCAGGCTGTTACCTGTAATATTAATCTCTATCGACCGAGAGCCGCCAACCGAGCGCCCAAATAAGGAGGCTTGGCTGACAAAGACAGACGCCCCCGGAATATCAAAAAGCGGCCGCATCAGAATTGGCCGCAATTCATTCACGCGATTGCTATCAACGGTAGAGCCGCCAGCAAATGCACCACCACCATAAGCGACAAAAAAGAAGCGTTCAATCGCTGGCAAACTCGTGGTCTCTGGATCAACTTCCCATAATGGCCGAGCGCCTTTTTCCATCGCGCTGGCAATGGTTAGTGTCTCATCCACAGAATATCCGGGGGGTACTGCTATTCGGCCAAAGACAAAATTAGCATTACCATCTGGCAAGTAATCCAGTTTTGGCATCATCACCATGATGCCGCCAATAATGACCATAAAGACGACGCCAATCAGGATAACGCCGCGCCTTGGGGCATCCAGCATGGCATTGGCATGGCGCAATACAATCGCCTTAAAGCCGCGCCCGATAGCATCTATAATGGGAATGGCGATTAATGTATCGGGCTTAAAGCTGCGGGTGTTAAGCATGACCGAAGATAACGCCGGTATCACCGTAACAGACACCAAAACCGATATCAAAACGGATACCGATATCGCCACCCCAATATCACGGAATAGCTGTCCAACCGGAAGCTGCAGGATAATGATCGGCAAAAAGACAACAACCGTTGTAATGGCTGAACCCAAGATTGGCGCCCATACTTGGCGAGCGCCATCAAAGGCGGCTTGTTTGGCGCTCTGTCCTGCTTGTCGCAATCGGAAAATATTTTCCTGACTAACAATGGACGCATCCACCACCATACCAACCGCAAAGGCAAGGCCAGCAAGCGAGATTACATTGATCGAAAGCCCAAGTGCCGAGATGGCAACAAATGTTCCAATGACAGAAATAGGGATTGCACAGAATACGATCAGCGTGGGCAGCAGGCTCCGCATGAATAAAAGCAGAATACTTAACGCCAAAGCCCCGCCAATAAAGATATTCTGCTGAACCAGTGAAATCGCCGATGAGATATAGACGGTTTCATCATATATAACTCGTAATTTAATCCCCATTTGTTTAAGCGTATTTTGATTGAGATCAGCAATCCTTTCTTTAATCCGCCCCATCGTTTCAACAACATTTGTCCCCTGTTCACGGGTCAGGTTTATGATAATTGCATTCTCACCATTAAGCCTGCGGAAACTGCTGGCAAGGGCAGGCTTGACTTCAAGCCGCGCAATGTCGGAAAGCCGGACAGGGATAATATTGCCGTTCTCAGCTTGATCAGCGCGAATAACAATATGCCCCGCTTCCGCCAGGGTAAAAGATGGTGATGAGACACGAACAATATATTCACGCTTGCCCGCCTCAATATTACCAACAGTTTGCTGCGTTGTTGCTGATCGCAAAGCATTAATGACTGTTGTCATATTAAGACGATATAAAGCAAGTTTTTCAGGATCAATAATGACCCGCATCTCAAATTCATTACCGCCATATTTGAACACATCAGAAACACCCTCAACACGCGCCAGAGGGTCCATGATATTGGTTGTCAGAAACCGCCCTAAAGCATCAATATCAGCCGCGTCCGCCACATCAACATTATTATCTTTGAGCGCAGTCAGGGCGAGCCGGGCAATAGGCGAATCATCAGAGTTTGATGTCCGCACAATCGGGGCTTTAGCGTCATCAGGCAGACCAGTTATCCCTGATAATTCTGACAGCAGTAAGGTCAACGCCTTATCCATATCTTGATGCACTGAATAGGTGATAGTCACTCTTGCTGAGCCTGAAAATGACCGTGAGACGATTTTTTCAATTCCACTTAAGGCGCTAAGGTCTCTTTCCAGCCGATTGATAATCTCTCGATCAACATCCGCCGGCGATGCCCCCGGCCAATTCACCCGCACCTGCAATACTGGCCGTTCAATATCAGGCGTTAACTGAATAGGAACCTGTTGCAAGGCCGATAAGCCAAACAGGAAAATCATCAGCATTATCGCCATAACGGCCGTAAGATGATTAATAGAAATGCGGATCAGATTAGACATATCTATCCATTATTCTTCTGTTATGGATTGCGGCGGCTCTCATGGCTGAACAATCTCGACCGCCATCCCATCACGCAAGCCCTCATTGCCTTTTGTGACAATCTTCTCACCTATGGTAAGGCCAGTCTTTATGACAATGCGATCAGCAATGGTTGCGCCAATAGCGATATTGCGGCGGAACACCTTGTCGTCTTTAATGACAAATACATAGACGCCATCAGCATCAGGAATAATAGCATCAGACGGGATCGTAACGACCGCCTGTTGATCCGATGCCGGGATATTCACCCGCACACGCGCCTGATCAGCCATCATGGCAGGGGTCAGCTCTGATGTGATTGTGAAGCGGACAGATCGGGAATTGGTTTTTTGGTTTTCTGTTGGAATCTCACTGCGGATTATCGCCGTCAGCTCTCTGCCTGCGGCATCAAAGCCTGTTATGGTTTTGCCCTGCCGCAAAAATCCGAGCATGGAAATAGGGATATCAACCTCAATTTCATAGCCGCTAGAGGCGCGGATCTGCGCGACCATCTCACCTTTGCGAAAATACTGATTATCCAATGAGGTGACACTAACGAGCTGACCGGCGGCCGGAGCAATGAGACGGCTTGATATAATATCAGATTTGGCATCAGCAATCTCAATGGCGATCAATTCCACTTTGATTTGCGTTTGGATCAGATCACTTTCGAGCTTGGCGATATTTTTCTGGAACGTGACTTCCGCTTGCCGCGCCTGAAGATACGCGCGCAAGGCTTCATCCAGCCGATCTTTGGGGACGATATTTTCAGTCGCTAATTCGGTCAGCCGCTCTAATCGGGCTTGCTGCAAGGCCGTTTGCGCTTGCGCCAAAGCCAAGAGGTCAGCCTCAAAATCAAGAGACGTTTTAATTTGCGTGATCAGCTGATTGGTTTCGCTCTGCTGTAAGGCAAGCTGATCATGTTTGAGCTGGGTTTTCGCCGTATCTTGTTGGGCGATCAGCACCCCCTTATCAACAAAATCACCATCACGCCAAGATGCTAATTTCACGACTCCATCAATGGTGGTGACAATGGCTAAATCCTGGCTCGCAATAATCCGCCCTTCAATCATATTTTGGGCGGCAATGACACCAGAGATCACCTCAGCAACCTCAACTTTAGGAGCAGATTGACCATATTGCGCCGATACCGAAGACACCAAAACAAAACATAACAAAAAAGGGCTTAATAAATAGGCGCAGATTAAGTGACAAAAACGATTTCTGATCATTGACTTTATGCCCATGCAAAATGATAGCGTCATATTATAGGAGATATGCAATATGCGCTAACAATTAGAAAGATAATGCGTTTTCACCGGATTCAATGCTTACCCTTGGCAATGCTTACCCTTTGGCAATGACCTGACCCAACATATCACGCCGATGTTGAAATCGGTTTGCTCACTCAACAAAATACTGCACTTCACGGATAATCATATCCTCGCCATTGATCGGCACCATATCTTGCGGGCATGTCGACATAACAACAATAACATCATGATGCGCGCGCAGGCGGATATAATCCCCAGGCTTGGATAATGGTGGACAGAAATCTGTTGCGCCATCTAATGTGAACGGAATATTCATCCATAGATTAAGCGGCGATGGTGTTTCAGGCGCGGTCAAGCCGATGGCTTTCATTGCCGCCGCCAGATTATCCGTGCAATTATCATGATAGTCCGCGCAGCCAAGCATCTGATAACGGTACACATCACACGCCGCAAGTATTGTATCATGGCGGCCTGGTGAGGTATCTTCCTCAACCGTCAGGAGCGGCCGCCGATGATTGCTATATAGCGGCGCCCCAACCGCAGGGAACATGGATTGTGAGATACTGCGTTGATGTTCCATGGACATAAACTCAGTCAAATTATCTGTCCGGAAACACCATGTATCAACAACTTGCGTGCCATGCGTATTGATGATGGTGATAGCCTCACCCGTCTTAACATAAGCCGCCCTTCCTTGACGCGCCGGAACCGTTTCTAATACTCTGTCTGCTACCGTCATGATCAATGCTCCTGTCACCAATGGCTAAATCCTAAAGCATTATTCTAAGCTGATCTTTGGCAAAGATCATCCCTTGCGGTAGCTTTTTTTCAAGTTTAGCCAGCATATCATCATGCCTGAACGGTGCATGATGCGTGATCATAAGGCGTTTGATACCGGTGTTCTGATAAAAATCAATTCCTTGTTCAATGGACGAATGTCCCCAGCCTGCTTTGCTGGCCTGCTCATCATTGGTGAACATGCCATCCCATATCACAAGATCAGCACCTGCCGTAAAATCCACTAATTGCGCGAATTGCCCTTGGTCATATTCATTGTCAGTCAGATAACAAAACCGCTTACCGCCAGCGTCAATCCGATAGCCATAACAGCCGCCCGGATGCTGGAGCTTGAGCCAGCTTAACTGGCCCTGCCTGGCCATGCTATTTTTAACCGCCATGATATCCTGAATATATAAATCCGTTGCTGTTGCCAGTATATCCAGCGAAAAATAAATGCCTGAAAAATAGGTTTTTATGGCCTGCTTCAATTCTGCTGTTGGAGCCAAGGCTGAGGTTAGAATTATTGGGGCTGTCCTCTCAAACAGGGCTGAATTAAACGCCAAGCCCTGAATGTGGTCATGATGAAAATGGCTGTAAAAAATAAAAATATGCGGCTCAAGTAATTCGGCACAGCAGAAGCCTGTGCCAGTATCAAAAAAACACTGGGTATGATTAAAGCGTAGCTCAACGCAACTCGTGTTACCGCCATATATAACCGTATCCGGCGAAGGCGCTGGCGTTGATCCGCGGCAGCCATGAATAATAACTTCTATCGTCTCCCGCCTTTTATTGATTAGCCAGCAATCAATCTATGGATTTCAGGGCTGATTGGCATAACCGAAAATGATAATCCGTCTCATGCTTCGTGATCATCTATCCGCATTAAACGCATCATGACTGGTATCTTTGATATGATCCAGAAATTGCTGGATGAGGTCGGCTAATGACGCCGCCGCTTGTTCGGTATGGCGCCATGCGAGATAAATCTGCCGCGTAAATTGTGGCGCACCATCAATGACAAATATCTGATTGGTCATGACCTCATTGGCAATTAAACTGACAGGCAGATAGCAACTGCCGCCATTTGCCAGCATATAATCTTTCGCCCATATGCTAGAGCCAAAGCTGATGCGAGCCACATCTGCATCTGAAAACTCCGCTATATGATCACGCGCAAACTCCACCCCATGATCAACATAAATATAGCCCGGATCAAAGCGCACAGGGCGATCAGGGCGGTCGCCAACCAATACCAGCTGTTCTTTGATTTGGTTAGCGGTATAGATATCATTGCTTGCAAAGGCGGTCGTGCTGATAGCAATATCAACAACCCCATTATTGAGCCAACCATGCAAATCTTGAGGCGAGCCAGGCCATGAGCTAAGGGCTATTGGCGGCGTGACCTGACGCACCAAATCAACCAGCATCTGCCCATATTGCGGCCAAAGATCAGGCAGACATCCCATGTGATAAATAGCAGCCATATCGGGTGGCAGAGCTGTTTCAGCCTCAGCCTGTCGCCATAATTCTAAAATAACCTCAGCATAGCGTTTTAGCTTTAGCCCTGATGCTGTCAGACTGGCACCATTTTTATTTCGCTGAACCAATTTCTGGCCTAAACTGCTCTCAAGACTTTGCAGCCGTGCCGTCACCGTTGACTGGGTAACATTTAGCCGTTCCGCCGCCTTAATGAGACTTCCGGTTTCGATAATCGCCAGCAATGTTTTTAAGGCAACAAGATGCATCTTATGATCATTTCGCTAATTCAATATTTTCGATAATTATCATCATAATTATTCTATTGTCTAATAATAAAATTTCTGGAAAATACTAATAGGGAGGGAAATATGGCAAATCCAGTTCCTGAACATGCGATGTTGATAAATGGTCATTGGGTGGCGGCATCTGATGGCGGCTATTTTGATAGCATCAATCCGGCGACTGGCGCGGTATGGGCGCGCGTTCCGGCAGCAACAGCAGACGATGTTAATCGCGCCGTTGACAGCGCATATGACGCCTTTACTAATGGCCCATGGTCACGCATGACCCCGACAGAGCGCGGCCATTGCCTGCGCCGTTTGGGTGATTTGCTTGCTGAAAAATCAGAAGAATTCGGCCGTATTGAGGCTATTGATACCGGAAAATTATTCAAAGAAACCCGCTGGCAAGCCAAATATATTGCTGAGTTTTTTCATTTCTATGCTGGCGCCGCCGATAAAATTCATGGCGAAACGCTACCCATTGATAAACCTGACATGTTTGTCTTCACCAAAAGAGAGCCTTTGGGGGTGATTGCGGCGGTCGTGCCATGGAACTCACAGCTATTCTTGGCGGCGGTCAAAATTGGCCCTGCTTTGGCGGCGGGTAATACCATAGTCCTGAAAGCATCTGAACATGCCTCGGTTGCCATGCTTGCTTTTGGCAGGCTGATTGCTGAGGCTGGAATACCTGATGGCGTTGTTAATATTGTCACAGGATTTGGTGATCCATGCGGCAAATATTTAACCACGCATCCCAAAGTCGCGCGAATCAGCTTTACTGGCGGCCCTCAGTCTGCCAAGCATATCATCCATAATTCTGCCGAAAACTTTGCTGAAGTATCGCTGGAGCTTGGCGGAAAATCCCCATTTATCTGTTTTGACGATGCGGATTTGGAGAGCGCCGTCAATGGCGCGGTGTCAGGTATTTTTGCCGCCAGTGGGCAGAGCTGTGTGGCTGGCTCACGCCTTTATCTTCATGACAGTATTGCTGATGCGTTTTTGGAACGCATGAAAGCGGTGGCTCAACAGGTGCATATTGGCGACCCTTTAGCCGAGGCGACCGAGGTAGGGCCATTATGCACGACCGCGCAGGTTGACCTATGCCGCAGCGAGGTGGCCTTTGCTATTGAGGAAGGCGCAACATTGGTAACTGGCGGCAAATCCCCTGATGGCCTGGTTGGACAATATTTTGAGCCAACAATTTTAGATTGCCCGCGCCAGGATTTACGCATTGTTGATACCGAATTATTCGGCCCCGTGGTGGCGGCAATCCGTTTCAAGACCGAGGCTGAAGTCATTGCCATGGCCAATGATACAAAACATGGATTAGCGGCAGGCATTTTCACCCGTGATGGCGCCCGTGCGATGCGGATATCCGATGCGATCAAGGCTGGCATTGTTTGGGTCAATACCTATCGGGCGATATCGCCGATAGCTGAGTTTGGCGGCATGAAACATTCAGGTTACGGCAGAGAGAGCGGGTTTCAGGCAGTATATGACTATACCAGACCAAAAACCGTTTGGATCAACACCTCGTCAGAACCGCTGGGAAGTCAATTTGTAGCAAGATGATAAGGACAAGATAGGAGAGTGAGATGAAATTTCATTTAGCAGTAAATCTGGAACGTATGGATGACAATATCGCCATGAAAGATGTCCGTGATCATACGCTTAGGATGGTTCAGATGGCTGATGAGGCAGGGTTTGAGATCGCCTGGGCAGCAGAACATCACGCGCTTGAAATGACTATCGCGCCCAATCCATTTTCGCTGCTTGTCTGGTGGGGCGAGAACACGAAAAACATTCGCCTCGGCTGTGCCGTTGTTAACGCCTCTTACTGGCATCCAATCAGGCTGGCTGGGGAAGCGGCAATGACAGATTTGCTGACCGATGGGCGGCTTGAGTTTGGGATTGGTTCAGGCGCCTATCAGCGTGAGTTTGATCGCATGATGCCGGGGTTGAAACAGTCCGATGCGTGGAAATATATGAATGAAATGCTGCCGGCATTGCTTAATTTATGGCAAGGCGATTACGAGCATAACGGCGAGTTCTGGCAATTCCCGCTATCTACATCCATTCCAAAACCGGTTCAAGACCCGCATCCCCCCCTTTGGGTGGCGGCACGATCACCGATCACCTATGATTATGCCATTCAGAATAATTGTAATGTTATGTGTTGGCCTTTGACCCGCGACTTTTCTGAGGCTGAGCTTTATAAACAACGGCTGGATGAGGCGATGGAAAAGTTCCCGGAAGCCAAGCGCCCCAAGTTTGCGCTGATGCGCCACGCCGCCGTCTATGAGAATGAGCAAAGCCGAGATATCGCTGTTCAGTCCATTCAATGCGTGCTGGGACAGTTTGAAAATCTGTTCCGCAATATGGGTGATGTGAAAGACGGTTTTCCAAAACAAATTCCCCTTAGCGAGCTGGCGAATAGAGACGAATATAACGGCGAAATGCTAGAAGAAAATCTGCTCTTTGGGTCACCAGATGAAGTCATTGATAAGCTCAAGCGGTATGAGGCGCTGGGTGTAGACTCCTTTATTTACTACGCCAGTATGGGGATGCCGATGGATGAACAGATCAAATCTATGGAGCTATTCTGCGATAAGGTTGTTCCGGCACTTGCATGATACTGGCGCTTGCATAATGCCCAAAACTGCATAAAGATTGGCATCATCATGATACCTGCTGAAGACGCTCAAGACACCGCGTTCCGGGACATTGGCAAAGCCGCAAAACCGCACCATATGCCGCTCATTTTTATTCATGGCTTAGGGCTTGATCACCAATGCTTTGACGGCATTATTCCAGCCCTAGCACCCACACATCGCGTCATCAGCTTTGATCTGGCAGGGCATGGCAACACCCCGCCTGATCCAAATGAGCGCCCTAGCCTTGATCTATTTGCCCGCCAAACCCTGGCCCTTATGAACCGCTTGGATTTAGATAAAGCGGTATTAATTGGGTTTTCGCTGGGCGGTATGATCAATCGCCGTTTTGCCATGGATTATTCAGATCGAACCGCCGGGATAGTTGTTATGAACTCACCTCATCATCGGGGTGCGGCTGGCCAGAAAGCGGTTGAGGAGCGCGCCTTAAAGACCCGTAGTGAGGGCGTGGCGGCAACCATGGAGGCAACGCTGGCGCGATGGTATACTGAACCTTTTCGCACAAAGCACCCTGAGATAATGCAGCACACCGCCGATCAGTTATTGCGAAATGATCCCGATTGGTATGCCGATTGCCGCTTTGTTCTAGCCGCCGGAGTAACCGAATTGATCAAGCCAGAGCCGCCGATTGATTGCCCTTGTCTGATTATTACATGCCAGCATGATAGCGGCAGTACGGTCGCGATGAGCCATGAGATCAGCGCAGAAATACCCGCATCACAAACGCGGATTATCCCTGACTTACAGCATCTTGGATTAATCGAGGCGCCAGAGATGTTTAGTGATGCTATTATTCAATTTCTCAATGCCAATACTATGTGAAATCTATAAGACCCCCGAATAGCCTGAATGCTGCAAGAGACCATATATAACTCAAGAAAGGACGATCATCATGACACCTTCTGCTCCCCAACAGATTTCCGGCGGGCAAGCCGCGGTTGAAGCGCTGAAAGCAGAAGGGGTAGATCATGTCTTTGGCCTCATCGGGTCTGCGACGATGGAAATGTTTGATGCTCTCTATGATGCGCCAGATATTCGCTTTATCGGGGTTCGTGATGAACGCACGGGAACTCATATGGCAGATGGTTTTGCCCGTGCATCAGGACGGACAGGGGTTATCCTTGCTGGTCAAAATGGCCCTGGCTCCACCAATCTTGTCACTGGATTAGCGCAAGCGGCGGCGGCCTATTCACCCGTGCTATCCATTGCCGGAATGTTATCCACCGAACATGTGTATCGTGATGCTTTTCAAGAAGTTGACCAGCAGGCGTTATTCACACCTGTGACCAAAAAAACATGGACAGTGACGAAGGCCAACCGCATCCCGGAAATGTTCAGAGAAGCGTTTCGGGTCGCCATGTCGCCACGCCGCGGCCCTGTTCAGCTCAATTTGCCGCGCGATGTTTTATCCGAACAAATTGAGATGCCTGCCATGCAGACACCCGATCAATATCGCGTCATGCAAAATCCGGCGCCTGCAACCGATGCCATTGCCGAGGCAGCCAAGCTCCTGGTCAATGCAAAACGGCCAGTTATTATCACCGGCGGCGGCATTAAAAACAGCCGTGGCCACGCCGCCGCAATAGCTCTAGCCGAGGCGTTAAATGCGCCGATTGTGCTTGCCCCCGGACATGGCGATGCGCTGCCATGTGATCAGCCGCTTAATGCTGGTCAGATGGGGCCGCGCGGCAATCCTGTTGCCTCACGCCTGGCCAAAGAAGCCGATGTCATTCTAGCCTTAGGCACGCGGCTAGGGTTCAATTCAACCTTTTATTCTTATGATAATATCAATCGCGACGCGTCTATTATTCAGGTCGAGCTTGAGCCAACAGCAATAGGCCGCTATTTTCCTGTTACGCTAGGAATTTGGGGGGATGCTATCGCCGCCGCTGAGACCCTAATCCCGCATGTCAAAGCCATGCAGTTCAAGGCAGAGATTGCGGCATGGACAGAAGGCTTTCAGCAAGACCGCCACGAATGGCTGGCAGAGCGTGATGCCAATGCTGATATTGATACTATCCCTATTCAGCCATCAGGGCTGTTTCATCATTTGCGTCAGATCATGCCGGATGATGCGGCCTATACCATGGATGCCGGGACATTATGTCTGCAAGCCACTGATGCCATGAATTACAAAACGCCGCCGTCGTTATTCACCCCTCTGGATTTTGGCTTGGTTGGATTTTCCTTTGCCTGTGAGTTGGGGGTAAAACTAGCCATGCCTGATCGTCCTGTCA
>MDTB01107393.1_pt1 | contig 13403 bp, 23 predicted proteins | sample 811161 | NCBI WGS metagenome assembly MDTB01 (sample SAMN05326650, study PRJNA326480) | marine metagenome | isolation source: seawater | place: Mediterranean Sea | collected 2009
AACAGACAAAAAGTTGGTAAGATTGATAGAAGAATGATTTCATCTTTAGGATTTGGTAATGAAAATGTATTCCAATTTACTGAGATTGATTCTTACAAAAAGGCTAACCTTCACATATCAGTAGATGCTAGTTCATCTATGGGTGGTACTAAATGGGATAAAACAATGATTAATGTAGTTGCAATATGTAAGGCAGTTGACATGATTTCAAATCTAAATGTTCAAGTAACATTCAGATGTACTTCACAAAACAAACCTTATATTGTAATGGCTTATGATTCGAGAGTAGATAAGTTCTCTAAAGTAAAACAAATGTTCCCTGGTCTTGGACCAAGTGGTACTACACCTGAGGGATTATGTTTCGAAGCTATCCAAAAGGAGTTCGTTCCAATCAACAATGATTTGGATTCTTACTTCCTAAATCTTTCAGATGGACAACCTTACTTTCCTGGTCAAGGTTTCTACTATGGTGGAACAACCGCTGAAAATCACACTAATAAAATGGTGAAGATGATTGAAAGTATGGGAATTCAAACTCTATCTTATTTCATATCAGATTGGACGATAGATGAAAATTCATCAGATGCAAGGGCATTCAAAAGAATGTATGGTAAAGCAGCTAAAATGATTGATGTTAAAAATGTTAATCAAATAACAAAAACTATGAACCAATTATTTTTGGCAAAATAATTATGAAAAAATTTGGAAATCTCAGCTATATTTTGTATATTAGCTGTATAAGATTAAAATAAAAGTTAAACTATAAAATTTAAATTATGATTGAAAACAAAAAACAAGGTTACATTCCAAACGAAGTTTACAAAGTTGAACAGTTTGGTAATTCATTTAAACTGATTGACACCGCAGGTGTTAAAGTTGGTACGATGGGTGCAACAACAAAAAACAGAAAGAACGCTTTTCTTCAAGGAAAGGCTCTTCAAGGATTTATTACTAAGAGTGGTAAAAAGATTATGAAAAAAGTTGATATGGATGTGTACAACGCTTTAGTTATTCCAATGAATACCGATAATGGTGGTGTTCAGTTTGAGGAGAAGGGTGACCACACCGCTATTAAGGATTTTATCCACAAAGGTTCAGTATCTCTAAAACCAACTGAATTGGTTATGGAAGAACTAAAGTGGAAATATCTTATCAGAAGTGCTGTAAGGGCTAAAAACATTATGATGACTGGACCGAGTGGTTGTGGAAAAACTATGGCTGCAAAGGCTTTGGTTAACGCACTTGATAGACCAGATTTCTATTTTAACTTGGGTGCAACTCAAGACCCGAGAGCTACTTTAATTGGTAATACTCACTTTGATAAAGATAAAGGAACATTTTTCTCTGAATCTGCTTTTGTATCCGCCATCAAAACCCCAAACGCTGTAATTCTATTAGATGAGTTATCGAGAGCTCATCCAGACGCGTGGAACATCTTAATGACTGTTCTTGATGGTGGTCAGAGATATTTGAGATTAGATGAGGCCGATGGTTCTCCAATTGTGAATGTGGCTGATGGAGTTACTTTTATTGCAACTGCTAATATTGGTAACGAATATACTGCCACAAGAGTTATGGATAGAGCAATCTTAGATAGATTTGTTACTATTGAAATGGATGTTCTTGACGATGTTAAAGAATTTGGATTACTGAAGTTTATGTTTCCTGAAGTAAACGAAGATGATTTGAAGGCAATCGCTGAGATATCACACCACACTAGAACTCAATCAATGAGTGAAAATGGTAAACTTACTTCAATGGTTTCCACAAGGGCTTCAGTTGAAATGGCTGGATTACTTTACGATGGTTTCGAATTGGGTGAAGCTGCTGAGATTTCAATCTACCCATTCTTCTCACAAGATGGTGGTGTTGATTCTGAAAGAACTTACATCAAACAATTGGTACAGAAATACCAAAAAGATGAAAATGGTGAACCTCTATTCAAAGATGTAGATGAGAACACCGAAGAAGAGAATGAGGATAACATTCCTCAGTTTTAATTTTTGTTTCAATCTTGAAAAAAGAGAGGTCTATAAATTTAACCCTTTGTCAACGAACTTACGGTTTGACCTCTCTGATTTCTTAAATTAGAAATATGGAAAACTATATAATATATTATTTTATTACAGGTCTACTATGGACAACCTATTGGCAATCCCAAATGAATTTAACTTGGGGAGCTAGAATCAGATATACTTTATTCTGGCCAGTTACACTTACTGCATGGATAATAGGATTTATAGATGCATTTATAAATACATTTTTTGGTGATGAGGAAATGTAATATATGTAATAAAAAGAAACCTTTATTTATGTATAAATTTTATAAAGGTAAACATAAATTAACTTGCAAACAATGTGAGTTTAGTTGGTACAGAACCTTTCTTAAATTTTTAGTATATAGAAGAAAGTTAACCTCTTGGGAAAAGTTTGCATCAAGAATTGGTTACATGGGTGCAGGATTTCTTATTGCTGCACAATGGACAGTAGAACCTAAATTATATATTGTAGGATTTATTTGTGTAATGATACAAACTGCATCAAGAAAACAATGGAACTTAGTTGTGTTAAACATCAATGGTTTAACTGCATGGGTTAAACATTTAATAAATGGATTATGATAAATACAGATAAAGAAGTATATGAAGAACAAACTGAAATGAAAAAACATTTGAAAGAAGAGGCAACAAAATTTGAGATGACATATGACCACAGAAAACTATTGGAACATATGATGGGTTGGTATTGGAATGTTGGTAAACCAAGAAATCTAATATCCGATACAGATTATGATTTTCTTTATGAACTTTGGAATAATGGAGTCAGTTCCTATGATAATAAAATGAAAGAAAGATTAAATAAAATTAGAAATTTATATAAAGATAATAATACATTATGAGTCTAAGAGATACAGTTAAAGAGTGGTTAAGAGAGGGAAAAGAAATAAAAATAAAAAATCCCCTTTGTTCAAAAAGATTAGTTGTTAAAAATCTAAAACAGATTAAACAATTATTGGAAGAAGATTCTCCATACATTGCAAAAGAGAGAATAGGATTTTTAATTGATGAGATTGAAAATACCGATAAATTAGATGCAGGAAAATTATAAACTTAAATTTTAAATAAACAATAAGATGAGTAAATCTACAAGTGATTGGATGGATAGGTTAGTTGAAAAATACACCATCCCAACTGAGAAAGTTGAAAAACCTACAAAAATACTTACTGAAGAACAAATTAAAATAATAAAAAAAGATAATGGGAAAAATTAAAAAATTGTTAGATGAAGAAAATCAAAGTGATTTTATAACAGATAAAGAATTAGATGAATCATATGAAGAGTGGAAAAACTCAGAACAATATGCAGAGATGATAAATAATCAATTTGAATTACATAAATCAAAATATTCAGATGCAGAATTAGATAATGCAATCAAGTACGCATTTGAATGTATTATGTTACCGATGGAAGAAGTTGGAACTGATGTATATCAGAAACTTTGGAGACAACATTTTTGGGAAATATTAAATCAAGAATAGATGGGATATAATCCTTTTAGATGGTACACACAAGGTAAGTATAGAAAAAAACCTTTAAGAAAATCTGCACCTTTATTATTAAGAATACAGAATGGAGATTTAGAAGCATCACCTTTTTTCAGAGAGGCAAAAGATAATGAGGAGTTGTATGATAAGATGTACAATGAATTCATGGAAAAATCCTTCATCAGAGATGAACATTCTAAACAAGTTGAAGCTCATCAATATGCTAAGATGAAAAGAATCAAAGCACATAAGTTAATGGAAAAAGGTTTAGAAGAAGAACAATCAAGATTAAGAGAACTCAAAGATGAATTAAAAAAGGAGTTCGGAAAATGTCTTTGGGATAAATCACTAAAAAGACAAAGAGGAAAAGGAACTACTGAAGATTTGTATTGGTGGTACAAAAAACAATTTAAAATTGATAAAACACCCTCAGAGATGGCAATATTTTTCGGTAAGAAATCAGCAAAAAGATTCCAACCTAATATTTAAATAAGCTAGATGAATATATTTGAAAAAGTAAAAAAAGTAATTGACTCATGTATCACTAAACCTCACTTCAATGGGGCGATGGTTTACTTACTTTTATTTAAAAAATTTGGTACTGATAATCAGTATGAATACTTACTAACTTATTTACATAACAGATTAGACAAACAATATGGAGATTAAAAAGAACCGATACGGTCAAGACCGTTCATATGAAAGAGTAGATGATAAAAGAATAAGAGTTAGAGGAAACTCTAAATATCAAAGAGTATCAGAAGATGATAGAGGAAATATTACTATGTTTGATTTCGAAGGTGGCCCTTGTTTTAACTTAAATGGAAAAGTAAAATTTAAGTATAGGGAGTATAAAATAAAAAAAATTCAACCACTACATAACAAACACGATGAATTATGTGAGTTGGTATTACACATCTGAAATGTATAATGATTTATATTACACAAATTATATTATTGTTTGTTACGATAAAGAAACCGATAAGGTTATAGTTACAACACAAAAGTGTGGACAATCGTTCATTACAAAACAAATTCCAAGCACTCATTTAGAAGTATTAAAAAGGGAACAAGAAGGCTCAGTTAAATTAGGTTCTTATAATTTACATCCTTTTGTAGAGGCATCTGAACCTCTTTCAGAAATACTAGAACAAAGTAAATGTACAAATTTAGATGAATTATTTTCTAAAGATGTACATTTTGTAATTAGAGAACCCATCGAAAGATTTATTTCAGGTATAACAGAAATAGTAGTTCATAGATTACAGTTAGGCGAACCAGGCTACAAGTATAACATTGACTTCTTTACAAGTAATGAAGGTCAATCTAAGATAAGAGAATATTTAGAAGAAACTACTATCAGAGATTATAATGACCCACATATATTACCAATATTAGATTTCTATAATAGTATATGGAAAGATAATTATAAAGTAATTCATATGGATGAATTAGATAATTTATTTGGTTCAAATAAATCAGATGAATTTAAAAATGTAAAAACTCCAATCTATTCAAATTGGGATAGTGATAAAACACACCCAATTCATAGATTAGTTATTCAGTTTTTAGATATTTATACTAAAGAGGAAATCGCATGGCAAAACCTAAAAAACCATTAACTTGTTTTATCGGAGGAGCTGATATCCAAGAATGGGTACAAAGTGAAGCGGGGAAATCAACAATGATGCCTTTATTAATAAGAGGATGTGAAGAAGTTGTTGAGCATAACCTTGATGAACATATGGTTTTGAGGATTGAATCTTTTGTTAGATATATTCACAAGGCATATGATTTCTATGTTAAAAGAGAAGAAATTACCGATACATTAGATAAAATAATGGAATGGGGATTAGAAGAAGAACAATACGAAATCTGTGGTAGAGTAAAAAAGATTTTAGATAGTATTAAAAAAGAATAGTTTTGAAAATATTAGTTGTAGGAGATAGTTGTACAGATGTATTTGTGTACGGTAGTTGTCAAAGGTTATGTCCAGAAGCACCAATTCCAATATTCGAACCAAGTAAAACTGTAACGAATGATGGGATGGCTGGTAATGTGGTTCGTAATTTAAAAGCGTTAGGAGTATCTGATGTTGATATTATCACAAATCGTGAACAAATTACTAAAACTCGTTATGTTGAAGATAAATCAAACCAAATGCTCCTCAGAGTGGATGGTAATGATAGGGTTTCTAATAGTTTCAATTCTTCTAAAATTGATTTCCAATCTTACGATGCAGTAGTAGTTGCTGATTACGATAAAGGTTTCCTTACATATAATGATATCGAAGTAATAGGTAAAAAATCCAAACTTTCATTTATTGATACCAAAAAAGTAGTTGACCATAATTACTTCCAAGATTTCTCTTTTGTAAAAATGAATGAGGTAGAATGGGATAGATGTGTAGAAAAAGGAGCAAATTATATGGAGTGGATGGATAGGTTGATTGTAACCATGTCTGAAAGAGGTTGTAAATACTTTGACCAAACCTTTCCAGTCGATAGAACAGTTGAGGTTAGGGATTTAAGTGGAGCAGGTGATAGTTGGATGGCAGGATTCGTAGTAAAATACTTGGAAACAAAAGACCCATATAAATCAATAGAGTTTGCTAATGAAAAAGCAACAATAGTGGTTCAAAAAAGAGGAGTTACAACAATATGAGAAAATACTTACCAACATTAGGAGAACTTATAGATAGATTATCTATTGTACAATTAAAAGAAGTAAAAATTCCACAACATAAAGAGGAATTTTCTAAAGAAATTTCAGATATTGTACATGATATCAACGAGGTTCTTAAACAAAAAGATAAAATAGACGGTGAATTCATAAGAGCAGTAATTGTACTATCTCAAATGAATACTCATATTTGGTATAACGAGGATAACGCCAGAAGTGGTGATAATCAAGGAAATCAATTGATGTTAACGCATGGGTTGAATGGAATCAGAAATACTGCAAAGAATAAAATACAAGAGTTAGATGGTGGTAGAAAAGATTATAAAATCGATTGTATCGCATCAGAATTTAAAGATTGGGAAATATCATGGGATTAAAGAAAATATTAGTAACAGGTGGAGCAGGATTCATCGGTTATAATTTAGTAAAAAAATTACACAAACAAGGTCATAAAGTTATTGTAATAGATGATTATTCAACAGGTACACAAAATAACCAAGTAGATGGAGTAATATACAAAGAAATGGATATTGAACAAATTGAATATATCAAAGGAGGTAATATAGATTTATGCTATCATCTTGCTGCTCAATCAAGAGTACAACCATCATTCAAAGACCCTACTGAAAGTTTTAGAGTAAATGTTTTAGGTACTCAGAAAGTAATGGAATGGGCACATCACAATGATGTTGAAGTAGTATATGCTGGTTCATCATCAAAACATCACGACCCATCAGATTCACCATACGCAATGTTCAAATATTTAGGTGAAGAAGTTTGTAAATTGTACAAAAAAACATATCATGTTGGAGTACAGATTGCAAGATTTTACAATGTATATGGACCAGACGAATCATTAGATATAATTGAAGGAAATGTAATTGGTATTTGGAGAGGATTAATTACACAATATACTGGTGAAAAATCAAGAATCTTAAAAATTGTTGGTGATGGTGAACAAAGAAGAGATTTTACTCATGTAGATGATATAGTAGATGGATTGATTAAGATTGCAGAAACACCAATGTTACACGAAGATGCGTGGGAGTTAGGGACAGGAGTAAATTATTCTATAAATGAATTATATAAAATGTTTAAAGAAAAATATCCACAAGTAAAATCTGAGTATATACCAGACCAAAAAGGTAATTACAGAGAAACATTAAATAAAAATACAGATGCAAAGGATTTATTAGGTTGGAATGCAACTGATAAATTAAGAAATTATATAAGTTCGTTATGATAAACAAAAAACAAGAGTGGGAACAGAGTAAAAAAAAGTGGGGTTTTGGTAGAACTAAAATCGATAACTTCTTAGATGAAAAAACAGTTAATGAACTTTATGAAGAGTGTAAAGATGCACCAAAAGGAGGTTGGACTGTATTTACTCGTGCTGGTTCTCGTATGGAAGAGTTTAATGATTTGATTTCATTACCAACTGCACATAGGGTAACTTATGATATAATGCATAGTGGTGAGTTTTTATACGAGTTGGAACAGATGACTGGAATCGTAGGATTATTACCAGACCCACACTTGGTTGGAGCAGGATACTCAATAATTAGGAATGGTAAAGATTTAGGATGTCACTATGATTTCAATTGGAATGATAGAATTAGATTACATAGAAAACTAACTACACTTCTTTATATTACACCAGGTTGGGAAGATGATTGGGGAGGACATATTGAATATTATGATGATAATATTGATGTTAAACCAAAATCAAATTTAATAGAATCAGTATCACCAAAATTTAATAGATTAGTGATTAATGAGAATGTAAAACACGCTCCATATCATAGAGTAAGTGAGGTAAATTCACCTGAAGATGTTCCAAGATGTGCAATTAGATTTTTCTATTACATATCAACATCAGAATATGATAAAGAGAATCCACCTCATAGAAGTACATATAAATCTAATGAATATTCACATCACAAATTACACGAAGAAACCAATTGGGATGGTCATTTTGTAGGAAAAGGTGGTGAGGATTATGGATATAAACCAAAATAAATGAAATATGTTCTAACATCTGGTTGTTCTTTCACTAATAATACAAGATACAATCCAAAGAAAAAACTTGCAATCGATAACTATCGAGATGAGACCTCTATATCATGGCCTTATTATTTACAGAAAGAATTAGGTGATAATTTTGAAGTATGGAATCTTGGTGGTGCAACTAATGATAATATTAGTATAATTAGAGTATTATTTTACAACATAAAAGAACTGATTAAAAAAGGAGTAGATGAAACAGACATCATAGTTGTTGGACAATTCTCAGATATTAACAGAAGAGCAGTATGGGTTCAATCAGATTGGAATTGGGATGATGAATTATGGTGTAGAGAACACACTTTTAAATATAGTAAATCAGATGTAAATAACAAAAAGAATAATGGATATTTCTTCTTAACTGGTGGGTTTTCTCCACCTGCTGAAAAAGGAGGAACTATGGATACTTTAGGTATGACTAGATTATTCGAAGAGTATGATATTAATATTTTAGGTAAAACTTATATTAATGAGACACTACAATGGTTAGAAACTTGGTCATTCTTTGAAAACTTCTGTATAGATTTTGATATTAATACCTATTGGTTTTGGATGAGAAATAATTTATCTCAAGAAGCATTTGAAAATCATTTCGGTGCACCTGATATGGATAGTGATAAAACATCTAAAAAAATATGGTTAGAAGATTTCGATGTATTAAAACCATACTTAGATGAAGTATCATTTAATGGAGGAAAAATCTGGTCATATAAAAACTATAATGGATTATTAGAATGGTGTTATGATAATTATGGAGATTTAAATCCATATCAAGAAACTGTAAATACTGATGTATGGCATTATATGAATAAACTCCAACCAAATAAATGGGGACACCCATCAAATGAAATGAACGAAAAATTCGTTAAAGAAGAACTAATAAAATTTATATCAAATGGACTCAATGGATAGAGAAGAACTTGAGTGGTATCACAATATTCAAGACCCATGGGATTGGGTAACAGTTTTTGAAAATACAGTAGCAGATTACTGTGGATACAAATATGGTGTTGCAGTTGATTCTAATTCTAACGCAATTAGATTAATGTTAAATTACCTTGAAATCAAAGACCAACATATTGTGATTCCAGCAAAAACTTATGTATCAGTTCCAAATCAAATCATATTGAGTGGTAACTACCCAATATTTGAAGATTATAAATGGAATGGATTTTATCAGTTTGGTGGAGATATTCCAATCGTAGATGCTGCAACGGCATTCTATCAAGGAATGAGTAAAGGATATGAAGATAAATTTATGATTTTATCTTTTCACAAAAAGAAAATATTAAATATTGGAAAAGGTGGTATGATTTTAACAAATGATGAGAAATTTGTAGAATGGGCAAGACCAATGATATACGATGGGAGACATAAGGATAAATTATATAAAGAGGATGAATTTGAGTGTATAGGTTGGCATATGTATATGACACCTGAAGATGCGATGAGAGGATTACAAATATTTCATTCACCAAGAATCCAAAGTTGGAATGAACATTGTGGTTCATCTAAAACTTATCCTGATTTAAGAAAACAAAAAATATATGATAACTTTACCAAAGGAACATAACGAAATATTTTTTGATGTTGGTTGTTTAGATTTATCAGCAATTTGTTATACAGACCCTAAAGGAAACCTATGGAATTCACTAATGGGTGGAGATGTAATAGATGAAAAACATTATATAGATTCTGTAATGGATTTTATAAAAAAACATTCAGATAAGAGATTATATTGTATAGATAAATACGAGGCACACAATCAAGAGGTTAATAATAACAGAAAATTTAGGATTCTTATAGAACTTACTAAAGAAGGTAAGTTAGATATAATGTTTGGTGGTGCAGCATATTCTAAAGTAGATTATCCATTTAAAAAGATAAATTATTGGTTAGGTAATAATTCAAGAAGAAATTTACCATTAGAACCAAGAAAGTTTGAAAAACATTTTCTTTACATGAATAGGTTTAAAAAACTTCATAGATGGGAGTTATTTCAGAGAATGTATTGGCAGGGAACTTTAGATGACTGTTATTGGAGTTGGTCAGCAGATAATATAAATGACCCCTTTCATAAATCGGTAGAAGGTATTCCAATTGATGATGATAATTCATATAGAGAGAATGATATATTAAAACAATTTAAAACATCATTTTGTTCAATAGTAACAGAAACTTTTTATCATGTAGATAATCATACTAAGGGAGTTTGTTTTCCAACTGAAAAAACAGAAAAATGTTTTGTTGCAGGACAACCTTTCATTATGTATTCAACACCATATTATTTAGAAGGATTAAAACAGTTAGGATTCAAAACATTTAGTGGATGGATAGATGAATCATATGATAAGGAAGAAAATCCAGAGAAAAGAAGAGAAATGATATTGACGGTGATTAATAAACTTAAAAATCAACCATTGGATAAATTAGAAAAATGGTATAAGGAAATGATACCAACCCTTGAACATAATCAAAAAGTAAATACCGATTTCGAAAAAAGAAAGAACAAAGCAGGATGGAGTTTCGTACATGGTTATTCAGATATAGAATATGGTACAAATGACATACTTAAATATAAAAGAGCATTGTGAGGAAAAAGAAACATTTAATAATAATAGGACATCCTGATAAAAAATCATTTTGTTATAATGGGATATATAAAACCGTACTAAGGGAAGTTAGAAAATTCAAACAAGAATATAAAGTTATTGATTTGTATGAGGATAAACTTCACAGAAATAAAAAAGATTTAATAAAAGAATACCAAGATAATGTAACTTGGGCAACTAATCTTTATTTTATATCACCAGTATGGTGGTTCAGATTAGTACCAAAAATGGAAACATTTTTTGATGAGGTATTTACTCCAGGTTTTGCATACAAGTTTATTCCTCTATTTGGAAACTACTCATATCCAAAACCATTCTTAAAAGATAAGAAGGTTAGAACCTATATAACACATGGAGCACCTATGTTACCAGTTGTTACACTATATTTGAATTCGGTTAAATTGAGATTAGTGATGGGAGTTTATACATTTGTATTTGGGTGGAGTTTGAGTAGATGGAGAAAAACTAAACAATTTTGGTCAGTACCATTTGTAGATAAACACCAAAGAAGAAAATACTTAGCAGTAGTTAAGAGAGATATTAGAAGAGATTTAGGATATTAATGAGACAAATGAGACATAAGAAAATATTATATTCAATAGGAGATAGTGTAGTTTGGGGTGCAGAGTTAGAGAACATAGAAAAAGAAAGATTTTCAAATTCACTTTCAAAGAAACTAGGTGCAGTAGATTGTAACAACGCAACCGCAGGAGTATCTAATGATTATATTTTTAGGCATACTATTAGAGATATAAACCATTTTTTAAGAAAAGGAGAGGTTTGGAGTGAAGAAAGTGGTTGGGTAAAGGGTGATGAATTTATCCTATGTATGGGAATAACTTCACCAACAAGATTTGAGTGGTGGGATGGAAAACAATATCAACAAGAAAGATTATGGAAAGGATATGACAAATGGGGTAAGAATGATGAAAAAAGAACTACCGAAGATAAATTTGTATTACACCAAACCGAATTGATACCATCATATATCAGAACCCTACAAGGAATCATTGCAATACAAAATATTTGTGAGAATGAGAAAATACCTTATATTATATTTAATACTTTCTTCAAGTGGAATATACATGAGATAAAAGAACCTAAACATAGAATAGATAAATGGGGTAAGAAAAGAGACCAACTTGCACTTAAATCCTATTGGGATATGATTCCACTAAATTTTAAAATGGAATCAATGTATGAGTGTTTTAAGAGACGAGGAGGAGGAGTATTAGAAAGGAATCACCCAACAAAAGAATCACATAAGATATGGAGTGATTTCTTATATAAACTATATAAAGAACACGAAAATGAAGATGAATTTTAATAAAGACACGGAATCCCCTGCCGATGATGATTTGGGAATGAGAGGGAGACGAGAAAGAGATATAAACAAAATAGCAAATACAATACTAAAATACTATTCAACTAATGCCAACTCACCCCTACACATCAATCGGATTGGGGATGGAGTCGATGACTAAATTTTTTTTGATAGTAATATATATGAATAATAGAAAATTGGTAAGAATATGAAAGATAATACTAAGTGGAAATCCCTTAATATAAGAGAACAAAGATTAAAAGAGAATTGTAAGTGTGGGAAGTATAATCCAGAGAGTACTGCATGCAAGTGTTCAACAACAAAGAGTAGTAAACCTAATACCCATAGAGATTTCCTATTTGGCAGAATAACCGAACAAGAATACAATAAAGAGTAGAGCGTGTAGTTCCCCCTACACAAGCACAACTAACCCTACGACTCTATATAAAGAGTTATAGGGTTTTTTTATGCCTAAAAGGGAACGACTGAGAGAGTGGACTGAACCCCCTACTGAGAGGACACGCATACATCACGCTGGTACTATTTTATTGGTATTCGTGTGAAATTGTACCACCCCATAGCAGTTAACCTCCCCAATCCCTTGTAAATAGGGTGCTTGGAGGTTTCTACTACCCCCCATATGGTAGTGAGTTGCACAATGGAGGGGTATCACAATGATTTTTTGACATATTCTCCCATACTGCTAGTGTAAAGCTACATATAGCATCATTATTCAGAGCCTCAAGCGTATGTGTGTGCAGGTGACATATTGTCAGTGCTTAGGGGTTTATAGGCTAATAGGGATTTGCATATATCTAATCAAGCGAGAAATCCTTGCAAATAATGTAATTCGTAGCATGTCAGACATATTGTCATGTTATTTATTTGGATATATCATTTATTTTTTGTATCTTTGCTATGGCGTACGCATGCTTATTTCTATTTGTAACACATAATCCTCATCTGCTTGGGGAGTTTGTAACACATTGTAACACATGACATATTGTCACTTCTGTTCCTATGGGGGTAAAGTCTAATAAGCATCACGCTATTCTGTGTTTTATTACCTCTATCCGCAAAATAATTGCAAAAAAAGTGGTAAAATATTTGGAATTGTCAGGAATTATTCGTATATTAGCTATGTAATATGATTAAAACGATTGAGAATTGCTCTAG
>MDTB01185565.1_pt1 | contig 13403 bp, 8 predicted proteins | sample 811161 | NCBI WGS metagenome assembly MDTB01 (sample SAMN05326650, study PRJNA326480) | marine metagenome | isolation source: seawater | place: Mediterranean Sea | collected 2009
CTTTTGGAGCTTCTTCTGCTTTTGGAGCTTCTTCTGCTTTTGGAGCTTCTTCTGCTTTTGGAGCTTCTTCTGCTTTTGGAGTTTCTTCTGCTTTTGTAGCTTCTTCCGCTGCTGGAGCTTCTTCTGTTGCTGGAGCTCCTTCTGTTACTTTCGTAGCAGCTTCTAATGCTTCTTTTTGTGCTTTGATTCTAGCATCATTGGCAAGCTTTTCATTTTCAATTGCTTTCGCCTTTGCATCTTGACGCTCTTTTTCAAGGACAGATGACTTTTGATCAATTCTTTTTTGTTTATCCTTTAACCATTCTTGAAATCTTTTTTCAGCTTCAACCTCATCAAATGCACCTTTGGCAACACCACCAGCTAAATGATGTTTTAATAAAGCACCTTTGTAGGACAGAATATTTCTTGCCGTGTTGGTAGGTTGCGCACCATTAGATAACCAAACAACAGACTTATCAATATCTAGGTCAATTGTAGCAGGATTTGTATTTGGATTATAAGATCCTAGTTTTTCTAAATATTTTCCATCTCTTTTCGAACGTGAATCAGCGGCAACAATCCAATAAAAAGGTTTTCCTTTTTTACCGTGCCTTTGAAGTCTAATTTTTACTGGCATATTTTTAATTTTAGGTACTCGACCTGGTTTTTAAATGTGGGGGCAAATATATAATATAAAACACTAACATCAAGTAAATCTTTAAAAATTTTGTATTACATTTACTTTAACACCAAATAAATGAAAAAGTTTTTATTTCTTTTAGTGCTTATGACCTTCTCTAACTGTTCTGAGGATTTGAGTAATAATACACCTGGTTTTGAAGCCAGTGTTAATGGTAACGATTGGATTGCGCAAAGTTTTAATGCAACAATTCAAAACAGTCAATTATCTATTTCTGGGAATAATCAACTTGGAACAATTTCAATGGTAATTGATTCAATTGATATAAATTCTTTCGAGCTTAGAAGTTGGACAGATGACTTTGCTATTTTTCAGGATACTATATATTATTCTACAAAAAATGATGGTATTGGAAGTATTGCGTATTTAAGTGCTGGAATAATTGATATTAATGAGATTAATTACATTGACAATAACGTTAGCGGTCATTTTTATTTTGAGTGTTATAACAATTCTGGATTACATGTTAAAAATGTTTCAGAGGGTGTTTTTTACAAAATTCCTATAAATATACAAGATTAGTTTTCTTTAAATGTTTTTAATTTTTGATACTGAAACAACCGGTTTGCCAAAAAATTGGAAAGCTCCAATTTCTGAAATCAGTAATTGGCCTAGATGTGTTCAAATCGCATGGCAATTACATGACAAGTACGGAAAACTTATAGAAAATAAAAGCTTTATTATAAAACCCGATGGTTTTGATATTCCATTCGAATCCGAAAATATTCATGGAATATCAACTGCTTTGGCATTAGCTGAGGGCCATGAATTGATAAAAGTTTTAGAATCATTTAACTCTGCAATTTTAAAATCAAAGTTTATTATCGGGCATAATATTAATTTCGATCTGAATGTCATTGGTTGTGAATTTTATAGATTAAATTATGAATCAAAAATAGACGCTGTTGATGTATTGGATACATGTTCAGAACAAACTGCAGAATTATGTAAGCTTCCTGGTGGTCGAGGGGGAAAATTTAAATTACCAACTTTAACTGAGCTACATGAATTTTTATTTGATGATAAATTTAAAGACGCACACAACGCAAGTGCTGATGTTGAGGCCACTTCACGATGTTTACTGGAGTTAATTAGAGTTGAAAATTTTAATAAAGATCAGATTCAAATAGGTGAAAATTACTTTCATGAATTTAAAGAAGTAAACCCTAATTCGATTAATAATTTTGGAATTAAGCATCTTAACCTAAAGAAGAAATCTGAAAAATTAAAGGAATCATTAATTGAAAATAATTTAAGTGCTGATGATATAAATACTATTGATAATGATCTTGATGAATATAACTTCTGTCATCTTCATAATCACACTCAATTTTCCATGTTGCAATCCACAATAAAAATTACAGATTTAGTTGATTTGACCTATAAAAATAATATGAACGCTGTTGCAATGACTGATCTTGGAAATATGATGGGAGCATTTAGATTCATAAGTGAAGTGAAAAAAGTAAATCAGAAAATTGATGAAGAAAACAAATCTCTTGATGAAAAAAAGCAACATATCAAGCCTATTGTAGGTTGTATTTTAAATGTATGTGAAGACCGCCTAAATAAAAACTATAGAGATAATGGATATCAAATGGTTTTTTTAGCAAAAAATAAAAAAGGTTATGATAATTTATCAAAGTTGTCCTCTCTTGGATACACGGAGGGTTTCTATTATGTTCCAAGGGTTGATAAAAAATTAATACTAGAATATAAAACTGATTTAATAGTCCTTTCAGGAAACTTATATGGAGAAATTTCAAGTAAAATTTTAAAAGTCGGTAAAGCTGAAGCTGAGCAGTCACTTATATGGTGGAGAAAAAATTTCAAAGATGATTTTTATCTTGAAATTAATAGACATAATCAACAAGATGAAAATGCAGTAAATGAGGTTTTATTGAGCTTATCTAATCAGTATAATATAAATTTAATTGCCACTAATAGCACCTATTATTTACAAAAAAATGAAGCTGATGCACATGATATTTTATTATGTGTAAGAGACGGTGAAAAATTAGCAACCCCAAAAGGAAGGGGACGGGGTTTTAGGTATGGGCTAAGTAATGATCAATATTACTTTAAGTCATCAGCTGAGATGAAAGATTTATTCTCTGATATTCCTCAAGCAATAAAAAATATAAATGATTTGGTACAAAAAATAACCCCCTTTGACTTGAGCAATGAAGTTCAACTACCGAAATTTCAAATACCCAAAGAATTTAATAATGAAAGTGAAAATGGTAGCGGAGAAAATGAATATTTAAAATATCTCACTTATCAGGGGGCAAAAAAAAGATATGAAAAAATTTCTGATGAACTCAAGGAAAGAATTGAATTTGAATTAGAAACTATTAAAAATACTGGTTATCCTGGTTATTTTTTAATTGTAGAGGATTTTATTAGAAAGGCAAGAGAGATGAATGTTTCTGTTGGGCCCGGAAGAGGTTCAGCTGCAGGATCAGTGGTTGCTTATTGTCTTTGGATTACTAATATTGATCCAATCAAATATGATTTACTTTTTGAAAGATTTTTAAATCCAGATAGGATAAGTATGCCTGATATTGATATTGATTTTGATGATGTTGGCAGAAATAAAGTGATTAATTATGTAATTGAAAAGTATGGAGAAAATCAGGTTGCCCAAATAATTACATATGGAACAATGGCTGCTAAATCTTCAATTCGAGACACCGCAAGAGTTTTAGACCTCCCATTAGGAGATGCTGACAGAATAGCAAAACTGGTTCCCAATATGGCCAAATTAAGTTCCATTTTTGAAACAAATCATAAAGAGCTAAGAAATAAGTTTCGAGCTGATGATTTGGATAAAATAAATCAGCTTCTTTCTATTTCACAGGCTGATAATTTAGAAAGTGAGACGATCAAACATGCCAGATTACTGGAGGGGACACTCAGAAATACCGGAATTCATGCATGTGGAGTAATAATTACCCCACATGATATTAAAAACTATGTACCAATTGCAACAGCTAAAGATTCAGATCTTTATGTAACACAGTTTGATAATGCAGTTGTCGAACAAGCTGGATTACTAAAAATGGATTTTTTGGGATTAAAAACGTTAACCCTGATTAAGGATACTGTCAAAATTGTAAAGGCAAAATACGGAATTGAATTAGATCCAGATAACTTTCCAATTGATGATGAAAAAACATTTGACTTATTCAAAAGGGGGGATACAGTTGGTATTTTTCAGTATGAATCGCCTGGGATGCAAAAACACTTAAAAGATTTAAAGCCCACTGTTTTCGAAGATTTGATCGCTATGAATGCTCTCTATAGGCCCGGCCCCATGGAATATATTCCAAGTTTTATCAAACGAAAACATGGTGATGAGAAAATTATATATGACCTGCCAGAAATGGAAGAAATCTTAAAGGACACATATGGTATAACCGTGTATCAGGAACAAGTTATGTTATTATCTCAAAAAATTGGTGACTTTACGAAAGGTGAAGCGGATATTTTAAGAAAAGCCATGGGTAAAAAGCAAAAAGAAGTTCTTGACAAAATGAAACCAAAATTTCTTGAAAACTCCCAAAGAAAAGGTTTCAAAGTAGATAAAGTTGAAAAAATTTGGAAAGATTGGGAGGCTTTTGCAAGTTATGCATTTAATAAGTCTCATTCTACTTGTTACGCATGGATTGCATATCAAACAGCATATTTAAAGGCTAATTACCCTGCCGAATATATGGCATCTGTTTTATCAAATAATATGCGCGATATTAAAAATGTCACTTTTTTTATGGCTGAGTGTAAGAGGATGAAACTTCAGGTTTTGGGTCCAGACGTAAATGAATCATATTATAAATTTTCTGTGAATAAAAATAATGAGATTCGATTTGGAATGGGTGCAATAAAAGGCGTGGGAGCATCAGCAGTCAAGGCTATTGTAAGCGAAAGAAAAAATGACGGCAATTACCGATCAGTTTTTGACTTTACTCAAAGAGTTGATTTAAGAGCAGCAAATAAAAAAGCTATTGATAGTTTAGCAGCAGCAGGTGCATTTGATTCTTTTGGAATTTTCAGATCCCAATATTTTCATGATAATGGAGATGGAGTTTCATTCATTGAAAAAATAATTAAGCATGGTAATAAGTTTCAAGAAAATGTTAATTCCGCTCAGGTAAGTTTATTTACTGACTCTACAGACCTAAAGGTTATGAGTCCTGAGGTCCCTAAAATAGACCCATGGCCAGCAATTGAAAAGCTTTCAAAAGAAAAGGAAGTTATTGGAATTTATATTTCTGGACACCCCTTAGATGATTTTAAGGTAGAAATGCAATCATTTTGTAATGGTGATGTAAGTGTATTCAAGTCTCCTAGTGAATTTTTATTAAAAGAAATATCCATTGCAGGTGTTGTCACTGAAGTTGAACACAAAGTAAGCAGACAAGGCAAGGGGTGGGCATTTTTTACAGTTGAAGATTATGTAGATTCATTTACCTTTAGAATTTTTGGAGAAGAATATTTAAGATTTAAACACTTTTTAAATTTGAACAACTTTTTACATATTAAAACAAAAATAGTTGAAGGTTGGAAAAATAAAGAAACAGGATTAAGTGGAGAGCCAAGAATTCAATATTTAAATTTTAGATTATTACAGGATGTTGTTAATACAATGGCAAAAAAATTAAGTATTCAATTAGATATAAAAGATTTAGAGGATGAAAAAATTGAGTTAATTAATAGATTGTTAAAAAATCATTCCGGAAATAATAATTTAAGTTTTCAGGTGTTTGATAATGAAGAAAAAATTATGGTAGATTTAGATAGTCAAAAACAAAAAATTAATATATCATCTGATCTTTTATCAAAATTAGATGATAATAAAATTTTATATAAACTTAATTAGAAATATTATTTATTTTTGACAATCAATTTTAAAATATATAATTATGGCTTTGGAAATTAATGATGAAAATTTTGAAGAAATTGTTTTAAAAAGCAATCAACCTGTATTAGTTGATTTTTGGGCGGCTTGGTGTGGGCCATGTAGAATGGTTGGACCCATTATTGATGAGATTAGTAATGACTATGCTGGCAAGGCAATAGTTGGCAAGGTTGATATTGATTCAAATCAACAGTACGCAGCCCAGTTTGGAGTAAGAAATATTCCAACCGTTTTGGTTTTTAAAGATGGAGAGCTTGTCGATCGAAAGGTTGGAGTGTCTTCAAAAAATGATTATACTGCGGCTCTAGACGCCTTAATCTAATAAGATTACTTAATTCATTATTAAATATAATTGATCAAAATATATTTGACCTAATGAAAATCAAAATGTATATTTGCTCAGCTCAAAAATGGTCTGGTAGTTCAGTTGGTTAGAATACATGCCTGTCACGCATGGGGTCGCGGGTTCGAGTCCCGTCCAGACCGCAAAAAGTTTCATTTTTTATTCCTTTAATGTCATGAATTTAAAAACTCTTTTTTTTCTTTTTTCACTATTTTTTTCAGGGACTTTAAGTTCTCAGGATTTCATTTCTCAAACATTGCAATATGATGGAAATAACAGAGAATACGAATTATATATTCCTCAAAGTTATGATGGATCAGAGAATGTCCCATTAATGTTTAACTTCCACGCAGGAAATGGAACAAGCTACAGCCAGATTTATATTTCGGATATGAGAAATTTAGCCGATGAACATAATTTTATATTAGTATATCCCCAAGCAATTGCAGATCCTACAGATGGGGGTTCCCTAAACTGGATGTTCAAGGGTGATTATGATCATGATGACATATATTTTGTTGAGGCCATGATTGACGAAATTGCAACTCAATATTTGATTGATCAGTCAAGAGTTTACGTATGTGGTTACTCTCTTGGTGGTGAATTTGTTCACGAACTTCTATGCAGATTGAATAATAGAATTGCTGCTGGTGTTGCTGTTGCGAGAACAATGTTTATTGAAACTTATGAAAATTGTATTCCTGAACATCCTACTGCCATAATGAGTATTTTAGGAACTGATGACTTTAATTCTCTGTATAATGGTGTTGAATTTGGTGGAGTTTTATACTATCTATCTGCTACTGATACTCATCAGTTTTGGATTGATTATAACAATACTGATCCTGATCCAATTGAAATTGAATTACCCAATATAAGTACAAATGATGGATCCACTGTAACTAAGAGAATTTGGGAAAATGGTGATGCTTGTGTCTCTGTTATTGAGCTGAGAGTGAATGGAGGAGATCATGATTGGCCGGGGTGGTCTGGAAATATGGATATTAATTCCGATGAAGAGATATGGAATTTTGTATCTCAATATTCAAATGATGGTTTAATTGAAAATTGCAGCTTATCAAATAATGAGTTTGATAATATTGATGAACATATATATTTTCCAAATCCAGTTGCTAATCAAATTCAAATTATTAACGATTCAAATAATAAAAATTTAATAATTGCTGACTTAAACGGAAAAACAATTATTGAATATCAAATTAATAATGGGATTAATACGGTTGATATATCTTTTTTAAAACCTGCTTCCTATATATTAAATATTGGTGAAAAAAGCTATAAAATAATTAAGAAGTAAAAATAAACAGATTAAGTAGCAACAATTAAATTATTTCCATCAATATTTGTTGAGTAGCATGTCAACGCATTTCCCCCCACGCAGGAACTATTATATATATTTCCGTGCTGATTACATCTAAAATTATTTCCCTGAATTAGTTCCCACCTATTTCTTACCCCATTGTGGGGGCAAGAATTTGAATAAGCTTGAATATGGTCATTGCTAATTCTTAAAAAAAGCATATTCAACCCAATATTATATCCATTCATCCAACCACCTACCGAGTTCAAAGTAGAAAAATTACTGTTTGATAGATCAATTGTAAAAACACCTCCTGAGGATGTATAGCCAGTTTCCCCATTCTCAATGCCATAATTATCATCAGAGTCTCCTGCCGAACAAGATTCAATAAATGATAATCCAAAAAATGCAAATGCAACAGTTGGACAAACTTTTTTCAAGAAATCTCTTCTAGTATTTTTTATTTTGTTTTTTTTCATAATTAAAAGATTCTTAAAATATTAAATCCAAAGAAAAAATCTCCGGTACTCCAATTTCCCTCGGCATCTAACAAAACAGAAACATCATCAATGCTTTGGGTGTTTGAAAATAAAAGTTGGAAAACATGACCTCCTGTTTCAATATCAACACCTATACTTAAAATGTCTTTGTAAGGAGATATTTTCAATCTATTTAGATAATGGTTGTACTCAAAATTCAAAGATGTTCTATTATTAAGTTTATATCTAGAACCAAAAGAAACAGTATAATTTTCTTTTTGTTCATATGAAATAAATAGAATTGCCCCATTTTCAAATACAGGGACTATATCATTGTAATTTCTAATCGCAACAGAGGGGGAAATTTGCAAAGATAATTTTTCAGACAAAGTAGTGGAGAATAAAAATTGAGTAAAGATTATCGATCTATCAGAAAAACTTACATCCTCACCCTGTGCAAAAAAACTAGATGAATTGTAATTAAAGCTGGAATAATTTGAAATATTTAGTGGGAAGTTTGAAGATTGCTCTGAAATTTTAAACTTAAAGCTAGATGAGTATGTTTTTTTTAAAGATTCTCTACTAAATCCAAATTGAATATTATCATTCAATCCATACATTAATTCAATTTTAGTATTTGCATAATCAAGTCCAAACAGGGTGCTAATTCCATCCTTAACAGTTCCAAATCTATGGGATACATATAAATATAATTCCCCTTTGTTCGATTGTTTGGTTGATTGGTTATTAATTATTTTATGAGCTTTGAACGCTGAAATGGTAAATTCAGTGTTATCCTCGTCATCAATATCAAATAATAAATCAGATTGAGCAAAGCAATTCATATAGACAAACAAAATTAACACTAAGATTTTCTCAGTTTTGTAATTCATAGTTATAATTTAAATTAATTTTAACAACCTCATCAATTTTCATAAAAACCACTTTTGGTATCTTTATATTATAATCACTTAGTTTGATTGAAAAGCTAGAGGTTAAATTTAAGACATTTTCGATTTTTTTTATTTTTCCAACGGTAATAACATCCTTTGTTACTCCTTTAATGGTCAATTGTCCATTTATAATTATATCCATAAAATTTTCATCAACCAAACTATAATCAAAAATTTCTGAGTTATCGTCAAATGTTGAGCCTTTTAAAATTTCAATATTTCCAGCAAAAGTTGATTTTGGATATTTGTAACTTTCTAAATAATTTTCATTAAAATGTTCTTGCATTAATCCTAGCCTAAACTCAAAATCTTTAATTTTTATTAGCGCAGCAATATTCCCATTAGAAACATCAATTGCGGAAATTGAAGAATTATTTTTTGCTTTGATCGGTTCAAAGGCTGCCTTTGAGCCATCAAACTCAGTAATTCCAGTTTTAGTATAGTATTTCTGAGCAGAAATAGTAATTGAAAAAAGTAAAAAAAAGTTAAATATGTAAAGTTTTATAGACACGCTTGAAATTTTCAATTTTTATACCAAATATTTTAATTTAGCTAAAGTTAGTAAATAAAAATTATGAATAAAGTTTTTGTCAGTGGGGGTTCTGGATATATAGCTATGCATACAATTGTCCTTTTATTGCAAAAAAATTATTTTGTGGTCACATCGGTAAAAGACAAAGATAAAATTGCATTTATCAAGAAATGTCTTGAGGAAAAAAATATAGATATTTCAAAAATAGAATTTTATATCCTTGATTTACTTGATGATCAAGGATGGGAGGAAGCATTAAAAGATTGTGAATATGTACTTCACATGGCTTCACCAGTAATTCCAGGCAATGTGGATATGGACCTACTGGTCAAACCAGCTGTGGAGGGAATGACCAGATGTTTAAATGCAGCCATAAAAAATAAAGCTAAAAAATTTGTTTTGACATCTTCATTTGCTGCCATTTATGGTAATTCAAAAAATAAATTTGGTGACAATGATTGGACTGATTTAAACAGAAAAGATTTAATGCCTTATGAGATCAGTAAAACTAAATCTGAAATGGGGATGTGGGAAATAGTAAAAAATTCTGCGTATAAAATCGATGCTTGTTCCATTAATCCTGTTTTGGTTCTAGGGCCGTCAATATCTGGAGTTATTAGTATGTCAAATAAACAAGTTTTGAGTAGACTTTTACGTTTACCATTTATTCCTAAAATCAGTTTGCCAATTGTAGGTGTGAAGGATGTTGCCAACGTTCACCTTATGGCAATAGAAAATAAAAATAGTAAAGGTAAGAGGTTTTTAATTTCAGAAAAAACAGTTGATTTAATACACATAGCAAAAATTTTAAAATTTAATAACTTCAATGTATCAACTTTAGTGGTTCCTGATTTTGTTGTTAGACTCCTTTCATTTTTTGTACCCAGTTTAAGAGCAATTGCCAAAAGATTAAACAGAACAGAGCATTTAGAAACTAAAAATGCAAAATTAATTCTTGGTTTTTATCCCGATAGTGTTGATTTAGAAATTGTTGAGTCAGTTCAACAAATACATTCTAAAAAATAAGTAGTATATTTACAATGTGTTGACTTGCCAATAGGCAAGTGGTTTTTACCAATGAAAGCTTTCCATGTGGGGAGCTTTTTTTATTATAATTTTCGAAAACGTTTTCGAAGACTATTAAAAACAACTAATAAATATTTAACTAATAAATATTTTCATTGAAAATCTTTTAAAGAATATTGAAAAACATTAACAAATAATCATTTTTAAGTTTTTGATAACATTCTAAAAAAATAACTATTAATTTTATATTAAATTAAAAGCAATAAACTAACCAACTCTATGAAAAATATAGTCTCACTTTTATTTGTTTACTTTTCTTTTCTTTTAGGTTTTCAAGCTCAAGATCTTTCAGGATCAATAGTTGATGCTGATAATGGAGAACTTCTAGCTGGAGTCAATATTGTTGTTAAGGACCAAAATCAAGGATCCGTTTCAGATCTTGATGGTAAATTTAAGATTGAAAACTTTGAATCAGGTTCTACTTTGGTTTTTAGTTATGTTGGTTATAAAACATTACGTTTAAAAATATCTAGTGAAAATTTTCTAGATTTTAAAAACATCAATGTCTCTTTAGAAAATGATCTCAGCGAATTAGATGAAATAGTAGTTATTGGATACGGCTCTCAAAAACTAAGTGATATCTCTGGGGCTGTTTCCACTGTGAATAATGATGCTATAGAATCAGTTACACCTGTGAGAGTAGAAGACGCATTACAGGGTCAGGCATCTGGTGTAAATATTATTTCAAGTGGATCTCCCGGATCTAAACCTACAGTTTTGATAAGAGGGATAACATCTTATGCAGGAAATGATCCATTGGTTGTGATTGATGGAGTTTCCGCCAGTATTGATGATCTGAATTCTGTAAATCCAAATGATATTAAAAGTGTAAATATTCTTAAAGATGCAGCTCTAGCATCAATATATGGAGTAAAAGGTGGAAGTGGAGTTATCGTTATCACTACTAAGTCGGGTAAGAGAAACTCAAAAACTTCATTTAATGTGTCAACCTCAACTGGTTTTCAAGAGGTTGTTAAAAAAATTGATGTTTTGAATTCTGCAGAGTATGTAGCAATTTTAAATGAAGCCAGCGTAAATTCTGGACAAGGAATTGTATTTCCCGATATATCAGGCTATGGAGTTGGAACTAATTGGCAAGATGAGATTCTTAATGATGCTCCGATTGTAAATCATTCTATTAGTGCCTCAGGTGGAAGTGAAAATACATCTTATTATGTATCTGCTTCCTACACTGGTCAAGAAGGAGTTGTTGGTGATGGGGATAAGTCCTTTTTTAACAGAACGAGTTTTACAACCAATATTGACACTGATTTAAATGAAAAAACCAAGCTAATTGTAAATACCAATTATGCTAATATTAAGGGGAGAAGTCTGCCTGAAAACGGGATTACAAGTGTTCTGTCGAATGCGTTAAATTTTGATCCAACTGTCAACCCATACAAAGAGTCTGAGTTGCTGTTAGGATCTGATGGATCAACGTTATTTCAAGAATATGCCTCTGAAAATGGATCTTTTGGAACAAGTGAAACTATTACACAAGAAATCGTTAACCCATTAGCTCAAATACATAATACCTACAATCAAAATAAAGTAAATAAGTTTACCGGAAAAATTGAGCTTCAATATGATTTATTCGAAGATCTAAAAGTTACCTCCAGATTTGGTTATACCTATGTTGATATTTATGATAAATCATTTGTTCCACTTCAATTTTATGGAATTGGACATAATCAAACAAATTCTGAGCCTGATTTATCTGCAATAGTTTCTTTTGATAGTGAAGGAAATTCTACATCAACACATAATAGGGTTTCTGAGGGTCATACAAATTATTTCACATACACTTATGAGCTTTACGGAAATTATGATTTTTCCATTAATGATCTGCATAACTTTCAAACAGTTGCCGGATTTTCCATTGGAGAAAGCAAGGGTGGTAATATTTCTGCTACCAATGAAGATGTTCCATTTAACTCATGGTCTTATGCTGATGTAAGTGCAGCAACAGGAAATGCACTTCAACAAACTTCTGGTTCCTGGCAGTATGTAAACAGAAACTTATCTTACTTTTCAAGACTTTTATATGATTATGATGAAAAATATTATGCTTCATTAACAGCAAGAATGGATGGATCAACATCTTTTGGTAATAATAATAAATTTGGATTTTTCCCCTCAGCCTCTTTTGGTTGGGTTGTTTCCAAAGAAGATTTTTTTGAAAATCTTCCAATTGACTTTTTAAAATTGAGAGCTAGTTATGGTTCATTAGGAAATGATAATATTAGTCCACAATTTGCTTTAATTTCTACCTTTCCAAGTTATGTATTTAATGGAAATATTACTTCAGGGTCTTCACTTGGATCAATTCCAAATGATGATGTATCCTGGGAAAATCAGGTGCAAACTAATATTGGGATTGACACAAGATTTTTTGGAAATAAGCTTTCATTAACGGTAGATTATTTTCAAAAAACAGTTGATGATTTGTTGTTTAGCCCGAACTTATCTTTATATCTAGGTACTCCATCTTTTCCAACTACAAATATTGGTAGTACTAAAAGTTCTGGAATTGATGCAAGTATTTCATTTAACACAAATATTGCAGCTGTATCAATCGCTTCTAATTTAAACTTTACCACTGCAAGCAATGAAGTAGTATCAATTAATAACGGAGACAAATACATTTGGGGAGCCGGTTATGGAATTCCTTACAGACAAATTGTAAGATTTGAAGAAGGGTTTTCCCCTGGATATTTTTACGGATATGTCACCAATGGATTATTTCAAAATCAGTCTGAAATTGATAATCATGCATCACAAAGTTTAAATGGCACATTCCCTGGTGATATTAGATTTGTAGATCTCAATAATGACGGAATAATAAATGATTCCGACAGAACAAAAATTGGAGATCCTTTTCCAGATTTTACTGTAGGTTGGAATTTAAATTTAGATTATAAATCTTTTGACTTAAGTGTCTTTACATATGCATCAGTAGGGAATGACATTTACAGAGCTTATGAAAGAAATTTAAGTTATACCAATAGATTTGCTTCTGTCTTAAATAGATGGACTGGAGCTGGGACAAGTTTTGAGGAACCAAGGGTAACTTTTATTGATTCAAATAATAA
>MDTB01236029.1_pt1 | contig 13402 bp, 9 predicted proteins | sample 811161 | NCBI WGS metagenome assembly MDTB01 (sample SAMN05326650, study PRJNA326480) | marine metagenome | isolation source: seawater | place: Mediterranean Sea | collected 2009
AATATCACGTGAGTCGATTCCAGTCGACCGGAATCGCCAAACCACTTCTCGAAGTTCAATAAGACGATGACCGAAGAACAGCGTACCATCGCGAATAACATCAGCCGGATTCGAGAACGAATCACCGAATCCGCTCTCCGAGCAGGGCGATCGGCTGAAAATATCGCCCTCATTGCAATCACGAAATATGCGGATCTAGCGCAAACCCGCTTGGTCGCCCTTGCGGGCTTGAAAAATCTGGGTGAAAGCCGACCCCAGGTACTTTGGGAAAAATCGTCGGCCCTCAAAGACGACGCGATCCGCTGGCACCTAGTGGGTCATCTACAGCGCAATAAAGTTGCAAAGACAATAATGAGCGCCCGATTGATTCACTCGGTGGATAGTATCCGCTTACTTGAAGCCATCGAAACCGAAAGCAATAAAGTAAATAAAATTACGGATATACTTCTGGAAATTAATATTTCCGGCGATGAAGATAAGCACGGATTTTCCCCGGAATGCTTGAAGGAAACCATTGAAATTACATCGAACCTGAAACATATCCGAGTGCACGGGTTCATGGCGATGGCTTCCCGTGAGGGTGGCCGCAAGAAGGCACAGTCCGATTTTGCCGCTGTCCGGGAACTCCGCGATAAACTATCTGAAAACCTTCCAAAAAACATTACCCTCAATGAGCTTTCACTCGGGATGAGCGGTGATCTTGAGGAAGCGATCTTAGAAGGTGCTACTATGATCCGAATTGGGCGGGCCCTGTTTGAAAACGTCTAGCCGATCATAGCATCAACTGTCGAATGCAATCTCCAGGATTTCAAACTTCATCGTACCTTGGGGAACATCAATTTTCACTCGTTCACCTAATTTTTTTCCCATCAGACCCTGTGCGAGCGGACTCGTAACCAAAATCTTACCTTCGTCGTAGTTTTCTTCTCCTGCACCCACTAGGACGAAGGTTTCTTCATCATCGAACTCAAGATCCTTCACCACGACACGAGCCCCAAATGCAACCTCATCCTTCGGCAACTTCGAGGTGTCTACAATGTCTGCCATGGCGAGCTTGCCTTTGAGCATATTGATTTTTGCCTGAAGCATGCCCTGACTCTCACGGGCCCCGTGATATTCCGCATTCTCACTCAAATCTCCTTCGGCTCGAGCAGCAGCAATTCGCTTTTCAATTATGGGCATTTCTTCATTCTCAAGTTGCTCAACCTCTGCGAGAATTTTACTATAGCCCACTTGGGTCATCGGAATACGATCAGACATTACAATCCTTTCCGCCAGCAGCACCGTTGTGCGTCTATCAGTTACACTGTGTTCAGCTAAAGTTAGTTGGCACTCATTTTGTTCACTTTGGATAATATCGTAAAGGTGTCAGGGGCACCTTTTCTCTTACAAATCATTAACCCGTAGAACGTTGACCATGTTTCTTTTATCGTCCTATCCATTCTTTTTTATCCGTCTCTTACTTTTAGTTGCTTGGTTATTGATTTTTCATACAAATCAACTAGCCGCAGATCCGCATCCGGAGACCGAGGACGAGCCAAAGCCCACGCTGAGTCTGATTGCAGGGAAGTGCATTAGCGATACGCACACCTTTGCTAATAATCCATCGCTTGCAATAAACGCGTCGGGGAAACCGGTCGTCGCCTGGATCAGACACCACGCAGACCAGGGCGATGAGGTCGTGGTGAAAAATCCGCTAAATCATTCGGTAGACACGCTGACGCCAGAAAAAGGCCAATACTTGCGCCCGGTGATCGCAGTTACAGAAAACAAAATCCACTGTGTCTGGACAAAAACAGAACATAACGCTCCGAGTTCGATTTGGCACTCTGTCCGCGATGCGAATGGATGGTCTTCACCTGCTCGCATGCTGCCAGATGAGAATCGAGCCCATCAGAATCCTGAAATTGCCGCATCGAAGCACGGGCGAATCGCTGTCGCTTTTCAACTCCACACGGGAAAGCGGTATGAGATATGTGTCCAAGACACACTCGGCCTCCACCGAATAAGCGGTGATATAAATTCTACAAACGCGTGGGATCCGACAATCACGTTCAACAGCGAATTGTGGCACGTTGCATGGAGTAATTTCTATGAGGGTGATTACGATATTTACTATCAGCATGAGCAGAACAACAAACTGCCCAAACGCATCTCGTCCAGAGGACAATACGATCTCCATCCGTGGATCGCTCCGGACCACCGGGGAGGGCTGTGGTTTACCTGGGATGCGGTCGCAATACCCGGTCATGCCAATTCAGGTTCCACGACCATTACTGGAGTGAATCCCCAACATAAAGTTCCTTCGAATTACGGTGCCGGACAAAATTCCTGGATTGAGGTTCGATTCATTCCCGAAGAAGGAACGCTCCAGATTCCCGGCAATCCTGAAAAAGAGATTGTTCCACCGCAGGATTATAAAACCGGCCACGCCGCACTTCCTAAGATCGCAATTTCGGCGGACGGTACTCCCTGGATCATTTATCGGGCACTGCATCAGCAGCAGGGGAGTTGGCTTCCAAGTGGTGGAACGTCCTACTACTGGGATCTCATTGCTCGCCCCTATCTCAGAGATCACTGGGGCCCAGCCAGTCGGTTCGCACAATCAGACGGATATCTCGAGGAGGCTGCGATCGCAGCTGGCTCGAACACGGTATGGGCGGCCTTCGGGGGAGAGCAACGGATCGGCTCACGACAGCGACTACTGCATCAGAGGCAACATCAAGACAAAAAAGGGCCCGATCCCCACAATCACCACAGCGACTATTTCGGGCGGGTCGGATGTAACGGGGAGGTATTTTTAAGTCGCATGCCAGAGCTAGAAAGCCCTCATCCTTTTGTGATGCGTGACACGCCACCCTTTAACCTTATCGATCGTGACATGCCTTCTCGATTGCCACAGACCCCCTACACGGTCACTGTCGATGACAAAACGTATACGCTCTTCTGGGGCGACACCCACCGTCATTCAAATGTTTCGCGGTGTAGCGTTGGCCTCGAGCCCACCCCGGACGATCTCTATCGTTACGGTGACGATATCTGCAATTACGATTTCTTTGCGTTGAGCGATCACGGCGAGCAATTCCAGGATACGACCGCCGACAGCAGTCAATATTATTGGTGGCTGAACCTCAAACTAGCGGACTTATACCACATCCCCGAACATATGAGTGTGCTCTACAACTATGAATGGACCATGGACTTTCCGCATGGGCATCACAACGTGTTGTTTCCCGGACGACCGACATTACGCATGGATCGAACGATGTCCGAATCAGACACGCTGGCGAAAGGATGGGACACGTTACAGAACGCCAATATGCGGGCAATGACCATTCCGCACACAGGGGCTGATCCGAGCCAAGGAACCGCATGGGAAATACAGAACGATCGCTTCCGTCGGGTCGTTGAAATTTTCCAGTCGTGTCGTGGTTCGTATGAACACGACGGCTGCCCGCGACAATGGCATAACACGGGCAATAAAAAAGGGTTTTATTGGCAAGCGCTCGAAAAAGGTTATCACCTGGGGGTTATTGCAAGCAGCGATCATGGCTATGGAGTCGCCTATGCCTGCGTTTACGCGGAGAAAAATACGCGAGAAGCAATCTGGCAGGCGATTTGGGATCGACGCTGTTACGCCTCGACGACCTACGGGCTCGTACTGGATGTGCGCAGTGGCAACCATTTAATGGGTGAAGAGTGGTCGAGTTCGCAAAGTCCAACAATCGATGTCTACACGAAAGGGCCGGTGCCAATTCGCTCGGTGGAAATTATCGGGCGGTCCCAGGTATTGCATGCCGAAGGGAGTGAACAGGAACCGCTCGCCACCGTCAGCCACCGTCTGCGCTGGACCGATCCTGAGTTTGGCCTGCAGAACACAGAGCAGTGGTACTATGTTCGAGTTATTTTGCAGAACGATGAGATCGCCTGGTCGAGTCCTCTGTGGGTGACGCCCCTTCATGGGGCACCCAAAAACGGAGAATAATGGGCCGCATGATGCGCGGCGTGTGATGCCCCGCGACTAGACCCACAGAACAAGATTTTTTAATTCTCAATGCGGTTTCCTCGCATTAAAGGGTAATCTCATTTACGATATATAGAGGCCTGAGGTTTTTCTGCGGGCTTTACGAATCGAAATCTTCATTCACGAACCCACGATTCCATAGGCGTCTGAATAGGTACCGCTAATGCGTCGATCACTCCTTGAGATTATCGCACCGTTGCTACTCTTGGCACTCTCACTCAACCTCTGTGATTCGGCGGATGCCGCGAATCAAACGGCTACTTTCTCACCAGTGACCAAATGGGACCGGGATTACAACATTCGGGTAAAACCCTATTCGATGGGAACCGCAACGGTCCCGGGTATTCAATCCTATGCGGCAGGCCAAGTCTCCGAAGACTGGGTTATCTTGGCTGGCACCGTGGGTGGCCTACATTCCTTTTCAAATAAAAATACGCGGGCATGGGTTTTCAACCCTTCGTCGCAACAGGTTTGGAGCCGCGACCTCACCGACCCGAGCAGTGGCTTAAGCCAACACACCATCAACGGTCTTTCTTCGAGCAATACCCAATCTTATCAGCGGGGAAATACGCTTTTTATCACTGGCGGCTATGTCTTTGAAGAAAATCTCGACAACTTCACAACCTACAATGACCTCACCGCTGTCGACCTTCCTGAATTGATTAACTGGGTGAAAACACCAAGCAGTTCGCTCCCGGCCAATACCATATTACAGAGGGCAGGGGCCAACGGCAGCGGTACCGATTACGTGGGTGGTCTTTTTCAGGTTACCGGTGGAGGAATGTTTGAAATCGATGGAAAGACCCAACTTGTGTTTGGGCAACTTTACGACGGACCTTATCTCAATGACGGTTCCTTTCAAAAATATACTTCGCAGATTCGAACGTTTCATATTGATTACGATCATGCGGCGGGCACACTCGATTATTCGAGCGCAGCGATTCATCCCAGCGGAGGCGATCCATCCCGGTTTCGCCGTCGCGACCTGAATACGTTTCCAATCCTGACCCAGGATGCCGGGGGAGAGGACCAACTGAGTGCGGTAGCCCTATCAGGAGTCTTCACCGAAACGAATGGCATCTGGACAGTACCCGTCGAGATTAGCCCCGAAGGTGTTCCTTCTATGCAGGATCCTGCCACGGACCCGAGCGTTTTCAAGCAGGCACTCAATGGCTACGAATCGGCCAAACTCGGCATGTATTCATCGACGCATGGTGAAATGACGGAGATACTTTTCGGCGGGATTACCGCAAACGAATTCGTCAACGACCCGTCCTCCGGAAATCTCTCCTACCAATCCAGTTTTCCCTTCACGAATCAGATTTCTGCGGTCACCATCGATGCAACGGGTGCATACGAACAAACCTATGTCGGTAATTTCCCGCTACTTTACGGCCCGACCGGTTCGCCATACCTGTTTGGCTCGGACGCTGACTTTTTCCCCTCTGCAAACCTTGCGCTCCTGGAGGGAGACATTATCGACCTGGACGCAATCGATGGAAAAACGCTACTCGGTTACATTTACGGAGGGATCGCCGCGGGTAGCCCGAATGGCTTTAGCACTAACTCGGTCGCCTCCACACAAGTCTTCACGGTGGAGTATGTGCCTGTGCCGGAACCCGCATCTTTTCTCTTGCTGGGTCTTGCAATGATTTCCCTGGCCGCGCGACGACGAAGGCAGATTTAACGGGCGGAATTCAATTCCCGCAATCGCCATCAGTTTACCGGTAGTGCCTGGGGTGAACCTTCCGAAAAACATTATGGCGTCATACAATAGGGAAAAATAAAACCCACCAGTGAGTTACCCATGGCATCTATACGTCTGTTGACTGTACTCGCCCCGCTATGCGTTGTCACATCTTTGCTTGGTCAAACGACCCAGGAAGAACCGCCCAATATCTTGATCGTGTTGGTTGACGATATGGGCTACTCCGATCTCGGTTGCTATGGCGGCGAAATAAAAACCCCTCATCTAGACGCCCTTGCAGGTGATGGCCTACGGTTTTCCGCCTTCTATAACACGGGGCGTTGCTGCCCCACACGAGCATCACTTCTGACCGGTCTTTATCCACACCAAACGGGTGTCGGCAAAATGACCTTTGAGGAGAATCGTCCCGGCTATCGGGGTTTTCTCCAGCCGAATTGCGTAACCATCGCCGAAGTGCTCCGCGATCATGGCTATCAAACCGGTATGGTTGGAAAGTGGCATCTTTCCCAGACCAATATGGGACCGCGACATATGCGAAATCTGAATAATCAGATTTTTCTTCCCCAGTTTGCTGATCCGGCTACCTATCCTGTGGGCAGGGGATTTGATTCACATTATGGAATCATTTGGGGTGTAATCAACCATTTTGATCCCTTTACACTCGTCCGTGATGCAACACCCATTGAGTCGGTATCGGATAATTACTACGCGACCGATGCATTTTCGGAGGAAGCGGTTCAACAAATCGAGGCCTACGCAACCACCGACGAGCCTTTCTTTCTCTATCTGGCATACACCGCGCCGCACTGGCCGTTGCACGCTCGCCAGTCGGACATTGAACGCTATGCCGAAACCTACGGGGCGGGGTGGCAGCAAATCCGCGAGGCTCGGCATCGACGACAAGTGAAAATGAAACTGTTCGGTGACGCGCCTGCTCCGCTGAGTCCGCGACACGATGCCCATGCTTCGTGGGCAGACGAACCCAAAAAAGACTGGGAAATGCAAGCCATGGCTGTCCATGCAGCTATGATCGATCGCGTGGATCAAGGAGTCGGACATGTTGTCGAGGCCCTGAAAAGGACTGGGCAGTATGACAACACGTTAATTCTTTTTCTCTCGGACAATGGAGCCAGTCCAGAGCGTCCCGGGGTTCCTGGGTTTGATCGCTATAGCGAAACGCGCGACGGAAGAAAAGTCACTTATTTTGGCGCCGGAAAACCCCGCGATTTGCTTCCCGGCGGTGAACTGACTTGTGCCGGAATAGGGGCACGTTGGGCCAACGTCGCCAATACACCGTTTCGCTACTGGAAGGGCAACCAGCACGAGGGCGGTATTCGCACGCCCCTGATTGCGCACTGGCCTCGAGGCCTGACCGTCGATGGGGGAACCATCACGCAACAAGACGGACACGTGATGGATATTGCAGCGACCTGTCTGGATGTTGCCGGCGCTTCCTATCCCGAAGTCTACCGCGGTCATGCAATCACGCCGCTGGAAGGAAAAAGTCTCAAACCTATTTTAAAAAACGCACACCGCACGCCGCATCCACAAATATTTTTTGAACATTATGGCCACAAAGCGGTCCGCGAGGGTTCGCTTAAATTAGTCGCTGATGAAGACGGACCCTGGCGACTCTACGATTTATCAAGCGATAAATCAGAGCTACATAACCTTGCCGACAAACACCCTGAAATTGTCAGCCGCCTCGAGAAAGATTGGAACAAGTGGGCCATTAGGACGCAGGCGATCGATCCACCGAACTCACCCGACTCGCTTGATTCTGCAACGCTCATGAAAGTGCGTCCATGACGAGCCCGACTGGCCTACAAGTGATCGGGCTCGGCGAATCACTGTTCGACGTCTTTGATGATCAGACTGTCCTTGGCGGAGCACCACTGAATGTTGCTCTCTGTGCCCACCAATGCCTCGCTAAAGCGGGTGGATCAGGCCTTGTCGCCTCACGCGTCGGGAGCGATTCACTCGGGCGGCGTCTCATTCGCGAGTTGGCAGACCGAGGACTCGATACGGATTACGTCCAAATCGATAATGACCGGCCTACTGGCAAGGTGCTCGTAGCACTTGCAGACGGACAACCCCAATATGAGATCCTCAAACCCGCGGCATGGGATGCGATGCAATTTGATCGCCGCTGGGGTGCTCTTGCTACCAAGTGCGACGCAGTTTGTTTTGGCACCCTCGCTCAGCGTAGCGCCGTATCGAGAGAGGCCATAGATCGATTTTTATTAAACACCACTTCCGCACTCAAATTATTTGATGTTAATCTTCGGCAAAACTTTTATTCCAGTTCGCTCATCGAAAACGGCCTTGAACGCGCGACAGCTCTCAAACTGAATGCCGATGAGATCATTCGGGTTGGCGCCCTTCTAGGCATGGAATCCTGTGATGCGGATACCGCCTGTTCGCTGCTGCTTAAAAAGTATAACCTTCGTTTTGTCGCCCTCACCCTCGGCGCCGAAGGCCTGCGACTTTACACACCTGGTGCTGTTAACGCGGCAGAACCGGTCCATTACCCCACCGCACGCGACGCAGACGCGGTGGGTGCTGGAGATGCTGCCTCGGCTGGACTCATGATTGGATTTCTTCTTGGATGGAATGTTTCTCAAACACTAACCGTCGCAAATCACCTGGGCGCATACGTTGCTTCCGTCCCCGGAGCAACGCCCCAGCTCCCGAGCGTCATCCTCAAAATGATCAACTAGCCACGCAGGGCATCAACGCAGCACGTCTTCCCTCTCATTCCACCACACCCGCAACCCAAGTGATTTCATGACCGTCAGTCTTACGGTACTTCTGGTCAACGTGTTATTACCGATTTTGGTCATGGTGGGGCTGGGCGCTTTGATGAATCGACGAGGTCGCATTCAGATTGATACGCTCAACCAACTTACGATCTACTTGTTGGTTCCGAGCTTTTTATTTGAGCAAGTTGCCTACAGCTCGCTCACCTGGGGCGATATCGCAGAGGTAACCTGGGGCAGCGCGATTCCCGTTTTGGTACTCGGAATTATCCTCATCGCGGTGTATCGACTGCGCAAATACGACAGCAGCACCGCAAGTGCTTTATTACTCGGTGGCTTGGTCTACAACGCCGGTAATTTTGGTTTACCGGTAACCGAACTCTTTTACCGATCCCATCCTAACCTTTTTGGTCGTCCCGCTGATGATGGCGTCGCGGTGCAAGCGATGGTGATCATGCTGAGCAACATCGCGGTCTGGATGGTCGGCTATGCGGTGATCGCCTGGGGAAAAGGGCAGGGCATCGGTGGCCTGCTGGGATTTTTCAAACTCCCTATGATCTATACGGTAATCGCCGCTTTCATTGTGCGTGAAACGGGGACAGCCTTACCGCAATTTATGCTGGTTCCCCTTCATATGCTTTCGATAGCTACGGTCCCTGTGATGCTCCTGACTCTTGGCGCACAACTCGCCCGCAATGCTCGTTGGCCACAGTGGCAACTTATCGGGCCTACGATGGCCATAAAATTACTGCTCCTACCGGCCACCACGGCATTGGTGTGCTGGGCCATCGGCATCTGGCCCTGGCCGGGAGCCCAATTAACGATTGCGGCCGCGGCACCGACAGCCGTAAACACGCTGATTATTTCAATCGAACTCGAGGGCGATAGTCGTACAGCAGCCGATTGCGTGTTCTGGACGACGATCGGCTCGATCGTCACGGTTACCTGCGTGCTGATCTTAGTGGCTCAGGCAAGTGGTTAGCGCATTGCAGCAGGGCGAGAAAATTCCCTAAGCGCAAAAAGGAGGCCTCTGATGTGCCAAATACGATTTGACAGTGCCGTGTGGCCAGGGGCAAGGCAACCAAGCGGCAGGAGTACATCAGAGGCCTACGGGCCAGTCTCAATTGGAATCACACTGTTTCGTCTTAGTGCACCTCCCTTTAGATGCAATCTGTGTGCCCAAACAAAAGAAAGACAATCATCGCCATAGAACGCTAGTCGCATCATCCATGGCAGACTTGACTTAAATTATTTTTTTATTTTATTGGATTTAATTTCGGGGCCACCAATCCCCCCTTCGTGCCTACATTAAAATGATGCAGTTGTATGATTTTGCCACACAAATTTAAACACTTTTGCGCTTTTTTGCCCATCCGATCTCCTTTGGATCCCATGTCGAAACTTCGTCATTTTTGCAATGCGACCATCGGTTGCCTCACGGCGTGGAAGGAAACTATATTGCCCGTCCAGACCCCCATTCATCCTTGTCATATCGGGCGGCACGGTGACTTTTGAACCTGTAACCATCGGCGCATATTCCTGTGGGCAAAAAAGCCCGCTGCTGGTGATTGCCGGTCCGTGCGTTATCGAAGACGCCGACGCCACGCTCGATCTGGCCGAAAAACTGGCGGTCATCCAAGAGCGATTGGATATCAACCTTGTTTTTAAGGCATCCTTTGATAAGGCCAACCGGACCAGTCTGGATGCGTTTCGCGGGGTCGGCCTTGAACGGGGCCTCCAGATCCTTGAGCGGGTTACCGAAAGAACCGGCTTACCGGTAACAACCGACATCCATGAACCGGCCCAGGCGGCCCCGGCAGGTCAGGTATGCACCTTACTCCAAATCCCTGCCTTCCTATGCCGGCAGACAGATCTGCTCCTTGCAGCTGCTCGGACCGGATGTGCGGTGAATGCCAAAAAGGGGCAGTTCCTTGCCCCCGAGGACATGCAATATGTCATCGATAAACTCCGCGGTGGTGGCTGTAAAGATATTCTCGTCTCCGAACGTGGCACCTTCTTCGGATACGGTCGCCTTGCAAGCGATTCAAAATCAATCGTCGGCCTTGGAAACCTCGGTGTACCCGTGATTTTTGACGCTACCCACAGCGTGCAACAGCCGGGTTCCCTTCCCGGCGCCACTGGAGGCGCTCGCGAGTTGGTTGAACCCTTAGCTCGAGCGGCCATTGCCTTGGGCGTGGACGGACTTTTCTTTGAAACGCATCCCGATCCCGATAAATCGCCCAGCGATGGACAAAACATGATCCCGCTCGATACATTTGAAGGGGTGCTACGCCGCTTGTTGCGTCTCCGTGAAACTGCCCTTGAGACTTTGCCCTGAATACGCACCGAACCACAATCGACTACGAAGCTAACATGCTCGCCTCTAACTATCGGCCCTGTTATTTACTCTCAATCTTCATCCTGCTGTCTTTTGGCGGCTGCAGTGATCGTCCGGTTATTCCCATATCGGCCGACGAGCAAGCGAATAATGGCCAGAACCAGGAATATTTTGACTATGCGGTTGATAACTTAAACCATCTTTCAAAGTTTGGCCCGACACAAATTCTCTCCCAAATTGTCGATCGTTTAAATCAATGGAGCCGAATCGAACAGCCGCAAACCAACTGGCAGCTTGATCCACTGCTGGCAACTCTTCCCGAGGTATTCCAGACGGGCCCATTAATTTCAAGTCTTGAAGAAGACACTTTCAATAATTTCGACGGTGTTTACCTGCGCGAATGTGCTCTCGTGAACGGCGTTGCAAATTACGCCACACTCAATTCAACCGACGATCTGGCTGCGGCTCAGGATCTTTTTAACTGGACGGTCTCGCACGTGGCGCTCGATCCTGAACCGTCGACGGATGCTCCACCCACAGCGCAGCTCCCCTGGCAAACGCTCTTGCTGGGGCATGGCAGCCCGGTGGATCGGGCCTGGCTGTTTGCCCTGTTAGCACGCCAACTCGATCTCGACGTCGTGCTTTTTTATCTCCCATTACCCGCAGGAGGGGACCAACCGGTTCAACTTACTCTGTGGTCTGTCGGCGTACTTCACAACGGACAAATATTTCTTTTTGATCCAACCTATGGTCTGCCCATCCCCGGACCCGATGGGGGCGTTGCGACGCTTTCCGATGTAGCGAGTAACGAGGCGCTGCTACGGGCCTGGGATTTACCGGAAAAGCCATACTGGGTGACGGGTGATCTCGTAGCACAGGTCGTTCCATTCATTGAAGCCAGCCCTCAGTCACTTTCAAAACGAATGAAAATGATCCAGAATGCGCTGGGCGGAAATAATCGCATGCGGCTAGTGGATCATCCATCGGAACTAGCAGATGCCGTCGCCGCATTGAACCAAACACCGCGCCCGCGTATTTGGCCGTGGCCGTACGTTGCGACACGTATTCTTGCGGACCCCAAAAACAAAGATCGTTCAAGAATTGCACGCGAACTGCAGCAGTATGGAAAATTTGTGACGGGCGCCGTTAATCCACTGTGGGCGGGCCGCTTGCAGCAACTCGCGGGCCGCTATACCACGCAGATCGAAGGTGTACCGCGTCGTGAACACGATGCCCCGATTGGCGAGAAAGGAGCCAAGCCACTCCTGTTGACATCACGTACGATGTTGCAGAAATTCCCCAAGGAGGATATTCCACCTGAGGTCAAAGATCAGATGGATTTTCTTTACGAACGATCGGACGTAATCAGTCGCGACGCGACACGACACTTGGCAACCATCGCCATCGATGAGGGGAATTTTCCGCTCGCCGAATACTATCTTGACCAGACCGATAAACAGCAGACTGCGCCATCCTGGCCGAAAGATGCCGTAAAAATTTCCACAACCATGGCGCGGGGTCGCGTTGCAGAAGCTGCAGGGGATTTCTCCGAAGCCCTAAAACACTATTCTGCTGTAAAGGGACCGGAACAGGATGAAGCAACGCTCCGCGTCAAGCGGATTGAATCGCAGTTGTCCTCTGAGAAACAGTAATGACCATGCTGCCATCCTCGGCATATCCCCCGCTCCCAGCGATTGCAGAGGAGGCCCGCAGCGCATACATCCGTCGTTTCGGACATCCACCTCGCTGGCTCAGCGTTGCTCCAGGTCGGGTGAATCTCATTGGAGAACACGTCGATTACAACGATGGGCTAGTACTACCGGTCGCCATCGATCGCTATACGGCAATGGCTGCGGGGCCATCGAACCTGGATGCAACCGTTATTGAAAGCCTCGACAAGACGGAAAGTCTCCAGACAACTGATTTTCAATGCGAAGGCCAACCCGCATGGGCCGCCTACGTTCTCGGTCCATTGTTACTCTGCCAGCAACATGGCTTGCATCTCGAATCCTTCAAGGCAATTGTGGCTTCGGATGTACCCCGTGGGGCGGGCCTGAGTTCGAGTGCGGCCCTCGAAGTGGCAACGGCAACGCTTGCGGAGTTGATGTGCGGTCAATCACTTGAAGCCTTGGAAAAGGCCCGACTTTGTCAGCGAGCCGAACATGAATTTGCCAATGTGCCCTGTGGGATCATGGATCAGGCTGCAAGTGTCGCATCCCGAGCGAATACGGCACTTTTGCTGGACTGCCAAACGGAAACCTGGACCAATATTCCCTTTGGTCAAAGCGATGTATGCCTGTTGATTGCCAACACCAACGTGCGGCATTCTCTTGCAGATGGCCAATATGCGAAACGCAGACAAGAGTGTGACCTGGCGCTTAGATTGTTGGGAAAATCAAGCTACCGGGAGGTTTCTTCGGTGGCACTCGAATCGCAAAACCTGGAAGAGACGCTGCAAAAAAGAGCCTGGCATGTTGTTCGTGAAATCGCGCGCACGAGAGAGGCTGCCACTGCGCTCGAAAGAGCAGACTGGATTCGCTTCGGGCAATTGATGAATGAAAGCCACCTGTCCT
>MDTB01007717.1_pt1 | contig 13400 bp, 13 predicted proteins | sample 811161 | NCBI WGS metagenome assembly MDTB01 (sample SAMN05326650, study PRJNA326480) | marine metagenome | isolation source: seawater | place: Mediterranean Sea | collected 2009
ATGGAAATCAAGAGCTTCTTTATCAGAGTAATGTTCAATTTTATTTTTTTTCATTTTTTATTAAATAGATATACAAATAGATCTAATTTATAAGACTAATATGATTTATGAATTTAATTAAGTCAACAAGCACATATAGTTTCTTTGTTCTTATCAGCAGAATACTTGGATACCTCAGAGACGTCTTAATAGCAATTTATCTAGGCTCTGGGCCAATAGCAGATGCTTTTTTTATTGCTTTTAGAATACCCAACACATTCAGAAGACTTTTTTCTGAGGGTACCTTTAATTCCGCTTTTGTACCAAGTTACATGTCTGAGTTAGATAAAGGAAAAGAAAATGCTAAGAAATTTGCTAACAATGTTTTTAACTTTCTTGTTCTAAGTCTTCTATTTCTTGTCTTATTAATAGAAATATTTATGCCGATTTTTGTTTTTTTAATTGCTCCAGGCTTTACAGATACTGGTGAAAAACTTGAAATAACAATAAGCTTAACCAGAATTACCTTTCCGTTTCTTTTATTCGTTAGCGTATCTTCATTTTTTGGTGCAATTCTTAACTCTTATAATAAGTTTGCGATTGCATCTGCTGCGCCTATAATTCTTAATATATTTTTAATTTTAACACTTCTTTTTGCAAACTTTTTAAATGATTCATTGGTTTTTTATTTATCTTATGCCGTTACAGCAGCAGGTATTGTACAACTAGTTTTCTTAATTTTTTTTACCCGAAAATACTATTACCCAAAATTTTCGTTTAAAATTAAATTAGATAAAAAATTAAAATTTTTTTTTAAAAAACTAATTCCCAGCATATTTTCATCTGGGGTCACGCAAATAAATATTTTAGTAGGTACTATAATTGCTTCCTTTCAAGCAAGTGCTGTTTCATATCTTTATTATGCAGATAGAATATATCAAATTAATTTAGCGATTGCTGGAATTGCTATAGGAACTGTTTTATTACCAAATTTAAGTAAGCATGTAGAACAACATAATTTAAAAAAAATAAAATTTATTCAAAACAAATCTTTAGAATTAAGTTTATTTTTATGTTTGCCTGCAACATTTGCACTTTTAATTTCATCTGAACAAATTACTTCTGCACTATTTGGATATGGTTCCTTTGGTTATTTAAGTGTAAAAAATTCATCTGAAGCTTTATTCTATTTTGCCTATGGCTTGCCTGCATTTGCCTTAATCAAAGTATTTTCAAGCTTTATTTTTGCAAGACATAATACTAAAACCCCATTCATTATCTCTATTTATTCAGTGATCATTAATGTGTGTATCAGTTTATATTTTTTTTCAGATATTGGATTTATTATAATTCCGATTGCTACTACAATTTCTTCCTGGTTCAATGCTATTGTATTATTTGGATATTTAATAAAAAAAAAATACTTTATTTTTGATAGTACTTTAAATTTATCTATTATTAAAATATTTCTCTCATCAATTATTACCTCTTTTTTATTTTATCAATTAATAAGATATTTTAATGACTTATTAGTTTATGAAAGCGAATATAAACTTTTAACAATAATTTTAATTATTATCTTTATTTTTTTAGTCTATATGATGATTTCAATCCTTACAAAAGCTTTCAAAATGTCTGATATTAAATTAAAGTATTAATTCTAATGTCAAAAAAAATTTTTTCAGGCGTTCAACCAACTGGTAATTTGCATTTAGGAAATTACTTAGGTGCTATAAAAAAATTTGTTGATTTGCAGAAAGATAATAAAAATAATTGTATATATTGTGTTGTAGACCTGCACGCGATTACTGTTAAACAAGATCCTAAAGTCTTAAAAAAAAATATAAGAGAAACGACAGCTACATTTTTAGCAAGTGGTTTAGATCCAAAAAAAAGTATTATATTTAATCAATCAATGGTTTCATCACATTCGGAGGGTGCATGGTTATTAGGATGTGTAGCGAGAATAGGATGGTTAAATAGGATGACACAATTCAAGGAAAAGGCTGGTAAGGACAAAGAGAAAGCTAGTGTAGGTCTTTATATTTACCCGATACTTATGGCATCAGACATACTTTTGTACGACGCAACGCATGTTCCTGTAGGAGAAGATCAAAAACAGCATTTAGAACTTACAAGAGATATAGCACACAAATTTAATTCAGATTTCAATTGTCCTGATTTTTTAACTATCCCCGAACCTTTGATACAAGAAAATTTTTCAAGAATAATGAGTTTAAAGGATGGAACCAAAAAAATGAGTAAGTCTGACCCTTCTGATCAAAGCAGAATTAATATGACTGACGATAAAGATGAAATTGTAAATAAAATTAAAAAAGCTAAAACCGATAGTGGCAAACTACCTCAAAATGATAATGATATAAATAATAGACCTGAATTACTAAATCTTTATGGAATATTTTCTAGCATAGAAAATCAAAGTTTAAAATCTACCATAAATAATTTTAAAGGTAAGAATTTTTCAGACTTTAAAGAAAAATTAATTGAAGCTTTAGTTGAAAAAATCTATCCTATTTCAAAAGAAATAAATAAACTCCTTAAAGATACAAAATATATCGATGATATATTAGAATCGGGATCATTACAGGCTGAAAAAATTGCACATAAAAAAGTGAATGATATCAAACAAAAAATAGGTTTTTAAAAAAACACTTCAAATTATTATATTAATAACTATATATAAATATATGTTTATTCAAACTCAAAAAACACCAAATCCAAATTCTCTTAAATTCTTGCCTGGAAAAATAATTTCAAATACAAATTCAATGGAATTTTCTAAAAAGGATAGTGTAGACAATCATCTTATAAGAAATATTTTATCAATAAATGGAGTTGAAAGCATTTTTTTGGGTTCAGATTTTTTATCTGTTAATAAAAGCAATAATTTTGACTGGGAAGATATAAAACATATTGTGATTTCATTAATTAATGAATTTTTTGATGAAGGAAATCAACTAATAATCGATAAAAATCTTAATAAAATAAGTGAGAAGGAATATAAAGATATTGAAAAAAAAATTATTCATATTTTAGAAACAAAAGTAAAGCCAGCTGTTGCAAATGATGGTGGTGATATTAAGTTTTTAAACTACAAGGAGGGTATAGTAAAAGTAAAACTTCAAGGGAGTTGTTCTGGATGTCCTAGTTCAACAATCACTTTGAAGCAGGGAGTTCAAAATTTACTAAAGCATTATATTCCAGATGTAAAACAAGTGGAGGCAGAATAAATAAATTAAATATTTAAATGCTTAAAAATAAAAAAATAAATTTAAATTTAATAAAAAAAATTCTCACTGAGAAAGGTTTTATAATAAAGAAAAAAAAGACTAATTTTTTTTTGAAAGAGTTAAAAAGTTTTTACTTCACAACATTGTGTAGTTTGTTCCTAATCTTAATTTTTACTTTAGTACCAATGTCTGTAAATATTAAAGATGATATAAATGCGAGCAAGGCAACAGTTGACAACAATTCAAGTGTTAATTTCCAGAAAGTTCTTGAAGGTAAATCAATTAATCAAAAAAGTGTTGATGAAGGTCTTGATATAGAAAACCTATTTAAAGATGTTTTCTCTATTGAAGAGGTGCCAACGGACACAGTTAGATTAAGTGCCGAAACAATTAAACAATTATTTAAAGATACGAAATATAGTCTTGATAGTGTAAGAAAAAATAAAATTGTAAAACCTATAAATCTTTCTTTATTGCCTGCAGAAATAAAAAATATTGAAAGCACGAAAAAAAAAAAAAATTTATTTATAAAAATTGTTTTACCATTAATTCTTGAAGAAAATGATAGAATAAAATTAGATAGAAAAAAACTTTTTAAAATTCTTAATAAAAACATGAACTCAGACGAAGAAAAAAAATGGCTGAATTCGAAGTTTAAACAGTATGGTGTTTTAAAGAAAGATCTATCAACTCTTAAAGTGAGAATGGATATAGTGCCAGTCTCCTTAGCTATAGCACAAGCAGCAAAGGAAACTGGATGGGGCACTTCTAGGTTTGCTATTGAAGGAAATGCATTATTTGGTCAATGGACATGGTCAGGAGAAGGAATCAAACCTGCCGGGATTGACTCAGAGGATTCAAAACATAAAGTAATGAAATTCAAAGTTCTTAAAGCCTCGGTAAGGGCTTATCAAAGAAATCTCAATACACATGGAAGTTATAAAAAATTTAGGTCAGAAAGAGCAAACATGAGAGACAATGAGGAGGAATTAGATAGTATGTTATTAGCAGATTATCTAGATAAATATGCTGCCACAGGAAAAGAGTATACAAAAATAATAAAACAAATTATTAAACAAAATAACTTACAGGATTTTGATAAAGTAAAATTATTGCCCTCAAGTCTTCAATTAAAAAGTATAATTTAGTTAAGCTTTATAGAGAACTGCAAACCAAACCATCTCCATCCCTCACTATCATTGAGAGAACAATTTATTCTTCCTCTTCTAAAAAGAAATTTATCAGAAAAATATACGATCAATTTTTTGTTATGAAATTTAATGTTTGATTTTTTCCAACTATTACCTTCATCGGAAAAACAGCTGATATTTTCTAAATTTTCTTGATCATCAAAAAAAGTAATTTCCAAATTAGGTGGATTATTGTTAGTTAAAAACTTGTCCCTCGGTATTACTTTTTTATATTCCAAAGGTAATAAATCTATAATAAATAAAAATCTGTCGATATCACCATATTTTTCATTTATAGGAAATCTTGGAAGTTCATAAGGATTCTTATTTATATCAATTACTCCTGAATGTTGTCCAAATGCATACTTAAATTTTTGTTTTATAAATGATGATTGCTTGTAGCTAAATTCTCCAAAAGGGTAAGAAAAAAATATTGGATTATATCCTAAATTATTTTCAAAGATCTGAATTGATTTGGTTATATCTTCTTTGAATTCATCAAAACTTAAATTTAATAAATAATTATGTGAGTGAGAGTGATTCCCAATAAATGCAAAACTTTCTTTTTCAATTTCTTTTATTTGATTCCAATTCATATATCCTTTTTTACCAATTGCATCAGTCGATATAAATAATATAAAGGGTATTTCTTTTTCCTTCAAATATGGCCAAGCTTTTTCATAAAATGATGAAAATCCATCATCTATAGTAATTAATATTTTTTTGGTTAATTTCTTTTGAGAGAATTCTTTATCAAATTCTTTAGGGCTCAAAAAACTATAATTTTTTTCCGAAATGATACTCATATGTTTTTTAAAAATTTCCATTTGGATATTTGTCGATGGATACTTGACTTCATCAAATCTATGATACATTATTGACAAAATACCTTTGTCATTAGAAAAAAATTTACTTTCATTTTCCTCTGATTTTGAACTAAGTGTAAGTATGGATAATAAAATAAAAATTTTAATAATAGATGCTACTGGAAAAAAAATATTGTTAGGCCTCATATTTAATAAAAATATTTATACATCTACTTATATAAATAGCAAAAACAATTATGATAAATTAATAATTTTAATCGATAAATTTTTATCAAAGTATAAAATGCCCTTAAACTCTTTAACTAAAATATATGTAAATAGAGGTCCAGGTAGTTATGCCGGAATAAGAAATTCTTTATCAATAGTTAAAGCTATACATTTATCCAGAAAGATTGATTATTTTTCATTTAGTTACACAGATTTTTTAGGCCATAAAAATAAATATACTTCTTTAGATACCTCATATAAAATTAGTAATTTTAAAAATTTACCCAATTTATGTGACAAATTTAATATTAAAAAAAATTTGATAAAACCACTTTATTAGAGTTAAAATGAAGAATGTCAGAAATGATAGAAAAAAAATGTATTGAAAAAGGTGTAAAATTAACCGACCAGAGAAAAACAATTGCGAGAGTAATATCCGAGTCAAAAGAAACTTACGGAGAGTCAGACCACCCCGATGTTGATGAACTCTACAAGAGAGTATCCAAGATTGACACAAAAATAAGTATTGCCACAGTTTACAGAACAGTAAAGCTTTTTGAGGAAGCAGGTATTTTAACAAAACATGATTTTAAAGGTGGAAAGGCAAGATATGAAATCAATGATGACCATAATCATTTAATAGATATAAAGACAGGAGAAATAATCGAATTTGTAGATAATGAAATTGAGGAACTCCAAAAAAAAATTGCTGAAAAGCATGGGTACGATTTAGTAGATCACAAACTTGAGCTCTACGGTGTTAAAAAGAAAAATTAATTATTAATGCCAAAAAAAGTATTTTTTAAAACTTTTGGCTGTCAAATGAATGTTTACGATACAAATAAAATAATAGAAGCTTTAAAAGTAATTGGATACGAAAAATCTGAAAATTTAGACTCTGCAAATTGTTTTGTTTTAAATACTTGTCATATAAGGGATAAAGCAAAAGAAAAGGTCTACCATGAAATTGGTAGAGTAAGGGAGGCGTTTCTAAATAAAAGGAAACCATTAGTGATAGTTGCTGGATGTGTTGCGCAAGCTGAAAATGATGAAATGCTAAAAAGAGAACCTTATATTGATATTGTAATAGGTCCTCAATCATACCATAAGTTAAATGATAGCATTCTGAAATTTGAAAAAGACAAATCTAAAAATGAGATCACAGATTTTGACACTATAGAAAAGTTTAATTATTTGAGCAAAATACAAAATAAGAAGAGTAAAGTTTCCTCTTTTTTAACAATTCAAGAAGGATGTGATAAATTTTGTCACTTCTGTGTCGTTCCGTATACACGAGGACCAGAATATTCAAGACCTTTTAATCAAATAATTGATGAAGCAAATATGATGGTTCAAAATGGTTCTAAGGAAATAATTTTGTTAGGACAAAACGTGAATGCATACAATTATAAGGAAGTAAATAAAGAATTTCGACTCTCAGATTTAATTATGTCTCTTGAAAAAATTAATGGTATTGAGAGAATACGTTATACAACTTCCCATCCGAGAGATATGACTAAAGATTTATTAGACTGTTATAAAAATTCTAAAAAACTAATGCCATTTGTTCATTTACCAATACAATCTGGTTCTGATAAAATATTAAAATTAATGAACAGAAAACACAAAGTCGAGGAATATATTTCTGTATTTAGCTATTTAAAAAAAATTAATAAAAAAATAGAATTCTCGAGCGATTTTATTATTGGTTACCCCGGAGAAGAGATTGAAGATTTTGAAAATACAATAAAACTAATAGATACAATTAAATTTATAAATTCATTCTCTTTTATTTTTAGTGCAAGACCAGGCACAACAGCTTCAAAATTAAAACCAATTGATGATAAAATCACTAAGGAGAGACTAAAAATCGTACAAGAAAAATTATTTGGATATCAAAAATTAAAAAATAAGTCTTTTGAAAACAAATATATAGATGTCCTAGTAGAAAATGAAATTAAAGGTCAAAATAAATTATTTGGTAGAAACGTATATATGAATTCAGTTATTTTTGAGGGTAATAAGAGTTTAATTGGAAAAGTTGCTCAAGTTAGAGTAGTGAAAACAAATCAAAACACTCTAATTGGTGAATTAAGCAATAAAAATAAATTTAAAGCAGCATAAAATTGAATAGAACTAGTTCAAATTTAAAAAGTAAAATAAATTTTATTTACTCTGATAATGATAGCTTAAGTGTAATATTTCAAGATAATGACTTATTAATGGGTGTTGTGGGTGAATTTAATAAAAATCTTAAAGAACTTGAGAAATTAACCGGAACAAATTTATACTTTAGAGGTAACTCTATAATAATTAAAAGCGATCAACATAATAATGAAATAGTAAAAAATGCAATTATATTTCTTTCTGATCAATTTGTAAATAATGGAGCGATAGAGAAAAAAGATATATTATCTTCAATAAATAAATTTATGATAAGCGAAAATAGTAGCACTGGTCAAAAAATTGAATATATAATTAAGACACCAAAAAAATCAGTTATTCCAAGATCTGAAAAACAAAAAAAATATGTTAGAGCTTTAAAAGAAAGTGAAATAATAATTTCAACAGGTCCTGCAGGAACTGGAAAGACCTTTTTAGCTGTTGCAGTTGCATTAACTATGCTTTTAGAAAAAAAGATTGAAAGAATTATTTTATCCAGGCCAGCAGTTGAAGCTGGAGAGAGGCTTGGTTTTTTACCTGGAGATATGAGAGAAAAAGTTGATCCTTATCTCAGACCACTATACGATTCTTTATATGATTTGTTGGACTTTGAAAAAATTCAAAAAAAAATAGAGATTGGAGACATCGAAATCGCACCACTAGCATTTATGCGAGGAAGAACATTAAAAAATTCATTTGCAATCTTAGATGAAGCTCAAAATGCAACTGATACACAAATTAAAATGTTTTTGACGAGAATTGGAGAAAACTCAAAAATAGTTATTAATGGCGATCCATCTCAAATAGATTTACCAAATAAGTCTTTATCAGGCTTAAATAGATCTAAAAATCTTATAGGTCATCTAGATGAAATTTCAGTAGTTGATTTTGATCATTCAGATGTGGTGAGGCATCCATTGGTTTCGAAAATTGTAAAAGCCTATTCAGATCACAAAGATGATTAAAGCCGAAGTTATCATCGATAATGTAGCATGGAAAAATAAAGTAAGAAACATTAATCTTTTATTTAATAGAATACTAAAAAATTTACCAAAAAAATATATTTTAAAAAATAAAAAAACAATAATAACAATTCTATTATCAGGTAATTCAAAAATAAAAAAGTTGAACAGAATTTTTAGAAAAAAAAATAAGGCTACAGATATTTTATCTTTCCCAATTAAAAAAAGAATTGATAATAAATTCTTTTATCTAGGAGACATAGTCATAAGTTATGAATTCATGAATAAACCAAAAACAATAAAATTAATTGAGTTTAAAAAAAAAGTTGTAAAAATATTTATTCATGGTTTTTTGCATTTAAATGGATTCGATCATAAAAAAAATAAGGATTTTTTTAAAATGCAAATGGAGGAAAATAAAATTTATAATTTGGTGAAAAACAAGATTTGAAAAAAAATTTAAAAAAAAAGATATTATTTTATTTTTATATTATTTTTCTTGGAATATTAAGTTCATTTAGTCTTCCACCTTATAACTTTTTTTTTATAAATTTTTTTACATTTTCAGCATTATTTATTTTTTTAGTAAAACAAAAATTTTCATTATCTAAAAAGGAGTATTTTTTAAATGGTTGGATGTTTGGTTTTGGTTATTTTATGTCCAGTTTATATTGGATAACTATATCTCTTACATTTGATCAAAATTTTAAAATACTTATCCCAATCGCTCTAATTTTAATTCCATTATTTCTAGGATTATTTTACGGAATAGCTACATACTTTTTCTCTTACTTTAAAAAATTTAGCAATATATCTTTAGTCTTAGCCTTTTCGAGCTTACTTTCAATTTTAGAATATTTAAGAGGAAATATTTTATCAGGTTTTCCTTGGAACTTAATATCATTTTCATTCTCAAATTTTTCGTATTTGTTGCAAACACTTTCGTTGATCGGAACATATAGTTTTAATTTATTTTGTTTGACATTATTTATCTTGCCTTCATTATTTTATTTAAAAAAAACTAAATATGATAAATATTTTGCACTTTCATTCGGACTATTATTAATTTCTGGACTTATTTATGGTCATCTATATCTTCAAAAATCACAGGAAAATTCCCTTAAAAAGAATAACTTTTTAATCAAAATCGTTTCTCCAAAAATTGGAATTGAAAGATTTTACCATACTGAAAATGAGGAAGAGATTCTTCAAAGTTTAATTAGATTAAGTAAACCAAATAAAGATACTAAAACTATATTTGTATGGCCCGAAGGTGTATTTAATAACACGGAATTGCAAAATTTAAAAAAATACAAAAATATTTTTAAGGAAAAATTTAGCGATAAGCACTTAATAATATTTGGGGTTAATAACATTGTAAAAAATAAAACCTATAATTCATTAGCTGTAGTAAATAATAATCTAGATATAATAGAATTTTATAATAAAAATAATTTAGTTCCATTTGGTGAGTTTTTACCTTTAGAAAAGTACTTAAAAAATATAGGTATGAAAACTATTACTAATTTTTATAATTCGTACTCATCTGGTGAAAAAAGGAATATAATTAATTTAGAAAATTATCAATTCGACATAAAATTTCTTCCATTAATTTGTTACGAAATTATATATTCAGGTAGACTTTCACAGAAAAATAATTATGATTTGATTATAAATATTTCAGAAGATGGATGGTTTGGAAAATCAATTGGACCTCATCAACATTTCTCTCACTCTATTTTCCGATCAATCGAAGAAGGTAAAAGTATCATTAGATCAACCAATAATGGAACATCAGCTTTAGTTGATCCTTATGGACAAATTTCGAAAATATCAGAGTCAACTTATGAGGGAGTAATTGAGATTAGCCAAATAAAAGACCCTGAAAAAACTTTTTTTTCTAAGCACGGGAACAATATATTCTTTTATTTTATCTTTATTTATATTAGCTTAATTTTTTTTTTAAATTCAAATAAGGAGATTAAATAAAATGAAAAAAGATTTTTTGTTCACGAGTGAGTCTGTATCAGAAGGTCACCCTGATAAGGTTTGTGATAGAATCTCAGATATGGTTGTAGACACATACTTAACGATGGAACCTCAAGCAAGAGTAGCGTGTGAAACACTGACAACTACTAATAAAGTTGTTCTAGCAGGTGAAACAAGAGGTCCTGATATCAAAAAAGATGAATTAATATCGAAGGTCAGAGATTGTATTAAAGATATAGGATATGATCAGGAAGGCTTTACCTACAAGGAAGCAACTAAAATTGAATGTCATTTGCACTCCCAATCAGCTGATATAGCAATGGGCGTTGACTCCTCTGGAAATAAAGATGAAGGTGCTGGAGATCAAGGAATAATGTTTGGCTACGCATGTAACGAGACTGATGTTTTAATGCCAGCTCCAATCCACTTCTCTCATAGAATTCTAAGATTGATGGCCGAAGACAGAAAATCTGGGAAGCTTAAAGGAATAGAACCAGATTCGAAAAGTCAAATTACAATAGAGTATAAAGATGGTGTCCCAAAAGATGTAAAATCAGTAGTGATATCTACACAACATTCAAAAGATGTTAACTTGGCTCAAGTAAAAGAACTTTGTGTGCCATATATTGAGAGATCTATCCCAAAAAATTTATTAGGAAATCTTGATGAAAAAGAAATATATATTAATCCAACTGGTAATTTTGTAATTGGTGGACCCGATGGAGATAGTGGATTAACTGGAAGAAAAATAATTGTTGATACATATGGTGGAGCAGCTCCACATGGAGGAGGAGCTTTTTCAGGTAAAGATCCAACAAAAGTAGATAGATCAGCAGCATATGCCTCAAGATATTTGGCAAAAAATATAGTTGCATCTAAAATTGCTGACAAATGCTTAATTCAACTTGCTTATGCAATTGGAGTTTCAAAACCTTTATCGATATATGTCGATTTATTTAGCAATGATGAGGAGAAGAATTTACATGTTGAAAAACTTATAAAGGAGAATTTTGATTTGAGTCCAAGGGGGATAAGAGAGATGTTAGGATTGAATAAGCCAATTTATGAAAAATCAGCCGCTTACGGACATTTCGGAAGAGTTCCAGAAAGTGATGGTTCATTTTCTTGGGAAAAAACAGATAAAGCATCAATATTTCAAAAGTAAATAAAGTTGAAAATCTAAAAAAAATACTTATATTCAATTTACATTATTGAAATTTCAAAAATGGGCTTCGGCCCATTTTTTTTTGGAGAGAACAAATGCTAAATAGAAGAGCAGATAAATTGGAATTAATTAGAATTGCTGAGGCGGTTGCATTAGAAAAATCTATAGACAAAGAAGTGATAATTAATTCTATGGAAACCGGTATAGCAAAAGCAGCCAAATCTAAGTTCGGTCAAGAAAACGAAATTGAAGTCAAAATCGATAGAGAAAGTGGAGATATTGGTATTTTTAGAAAATTAATAATTACTGAAAATCCTGAAAATTTAAATATGGAGATTAGTTTAAGTGATGCACAAAATTTAGGTGAAGTGAATAAAAATAAAAAAATCGGAGATACTGTTCTTCAAACTTTACCGACATTCGATTTTGGTCGTATAGCAGCCCAAACAGCTAAACAAGTTATAAGTTTTAATGTAAGAGAAGCAGAAAGAGAAAGACAGTTTAATGATTTTGTTGATAAAAAAGATACTATATTAAGCGGAATTGTTAAAAGACTTGAATTTGGAAATGTTATAATTGATCTTGGGAGAACAGAGGCAATCATTCAAAAAAATGAAATGATACCAAGAGAAAATATTAAAGCAGGCGATCGTGTTAAAGCATATTGTAGCGATGTAAGAAGGGAACCTAGAGGACAACAAATATTTTTGTCAAGAGCTCACCCTAAATTTATGGAAAAGTTGTTTATTCAGGAAGTACCCGAGATATATGATGGTTTAATTGAAATTATTTCATCTGCCAGAGATCCTGGAAGTCGAGCAAAAATTTGTGTTAAGGCAATAGATACTTCTCTCGATCCAGTTGGTGCATGTGTAGGCATGAGAGGTAGCAGAGTTCAAGCTGTTGTAAATGAGTTGCAAGGTGAAAAAATAGATATTGTTAATTGGTCAGAAGATCCAGCTGTCATAGTTTCAAATGCATTATCTCCAGCCGAAGTTCAAAGAGTAAATGTAGATACAGAAAATAAAAAATTAGACGTTATCCTTACCGAAGAAAATTTAAGTAAAGCAATTGGTAGAAGAGGCCAAAATGTAAGATTAGCAACAAAATTAATGAATTACGAAATTAATATTATGACAGATCAAGAAGATTCTGAGAGAAGACAAACTGAATTTAAAGAGAAGACAGAAAATTTTGTAAAAAATTTGGAATTAGATGAAACTTTAGGCCAATTATTAGTTGCTGAGGGTTTTTCTTCAATTGATGATTTAAAAGACTCGTCCATTGAAGATATAGTAAAAATAGAGGGTATTGAGGAAGATACTGCAAAAGAATTATTAGAGAGAGCTCAAGAATTTCATAAAAAAGATCAAGAGGAAATTTCAAAAAAAATAAAGGAACTTGGTCTTGAAAATGATTTAATAAATCAAGAAGGACTAACACCAGGAATGTTGGTGACGCTTGGTGAAAAAAAAATTCTTACATTAAGTGATTTTGCTGATCTTGCTTCAGATGAGTTAACAGGAGGTTATGATATTGTAAAAGGAGAAAGGGTAAAAATTAAAGGCTTTTTAGAGGATTTTGCTCTTTCAAAAAAAGAAGCTGATGATTTGATTATGTCAGCAAGAAGTAAAATTTATAAAGATTGAAAGATGAGTTATGGAAAA